>Ga0308158_10000590_pt1 | contig 53697 bp, 46 predicted proteins | sample PhyBR2_FD_201038 | JGI IMG/M metagenome (GOLD analysis project Ga0308158, IMG submission 201038) | Phyllosphere microbial communities from UC Gill Tract Community Farm, Albany, California, United States - DLSLB.R2 | ecosystem: Host-associated > Plants > Phyllosphere > Unclassified | place: USA... | reverse complement strand
AGCTGCTCCTGCTCTCGGCCGAGAACCCGGAAAAGGACATCTACCTCTACATCAACTCGCCCGGCGGCTCCGTCACGGCAGGCATGGCCATCTACGACACCATGCAGTTCATCCCCAACGACGTCGTGACCGTCGCCACCGGCCTTGCCGCGTCCATGGGACAGTTCCTGCTGTCCTCCGGCACCAAGGGCAAGCGGTACGCCACGCCCAACGCCCGCGTGCTGATGCACCAGCCCTCCGGCGGCATCGGCGGCACCGCTTCCGATATCAAGATCCAGGCCGAACTCATCCTGCACATGAAGAAGGTCATGGCGGAACTCACCGCCGAGCAGACCGGCCAGACCGTTGAAACCATTCTCAAGGACAACGACCGCGACAAGTGGTTCACAGCCACCGAAGCGCTCGAATACGGTTTCTTCGACAAGATCGCCGCGCACGCCGGCTCCGTCTCAGGCGGCGGCGGAACGTCCAACGGTTCCTCCGGCGAATCAGCCTCCCAGAACTAACCGGCATCCAGAACCCCTTTCGATCAGGAGCAAACACAATGAACTACAACTTCGGGTGGTCAGCCGGCAATCTTCCGTCCAGCCGCTACGTCCTGCCGCAGTTCGAGGAACGCACCCCCTACGGCTTCAAGCGCCAGGACCCGTACACCAAGCTCTTCGAGGACCGCATCATCTTCCTCGGCGTGCAGGTGGACGACGCTTCCGCTGATGACATCATGGCCCAGCTGCTGGTCCTGGAGTCCACGGATCCGGACCGCGACATTACGCTCTACATCAACTCGCCCGGCGGCTCCTTCACAGCCATGACGGCGATCTACGACACCATGCAGTACATCCGCCCCGAGATCCAGACTGTCTGCCTGGGCCAGGCCGCCAGTGCGGCTGCCGTCCTGCTGGCCGCAGGTACACCCGGCAAGCGTCTGGCACTGCCCAACGCCCGCGTCCTGATCCACCAGCCGGCACTGTCCGGCGGCCAGGGCGGCCAGGCCTCCGACCTGGAGATCCAGGCCGCTGAAGTCATGCGCATGCGCTCCTGGCTGGAGGACACCCTGGCCCAGCACTCCGGCCGCACGTCGGAGCAGGTTAACAACGACATCGAGCGCGACAAGATCCTCACCGCAGACGAGGCCCAGGCATACGGCCTCATCGACCAGGTTCTTGATTCACGCAAGATCAAGCCCCAGGCGATCACGAGGTAGCAGTACCGAAAGCCGGTGCGGTCCAGTTCATTTGGCCGCACCGGCCTTTTCATTCCACCCTTGGGGCCGAATGTGACCTAGAGTGGATGTTGTCACAAACCGTGCCGTGCCGGCCGGGAAAGATTTCAGCAATGGTGCAGGGCTGCCTGGCAGCAGGATACTAAGGGGTTCATATATGGCTCGGATTGGCGAGAGCACGGATCTGCTGAAGTGCTCTTTCTGCGGAAAGAGCCAGAAGCAGGTGCGCAAGCTCATTGCCGGCCCCGGTGTCTACATCTGCGATGAATGCATCGAGTTGTGCAACGAGATCATCGAGGAGGAGCTCGCGGAGGTCGCTGATCTCGGCAGCTTCGAACTGCCCAAGCCGCGTGAAATCTTCGACTTCCTGCAGGAATACGTCATCGGCCAGGAGCCCGCCAAGCGGTCCCTCGCCGTCGCGGTCTACAACCACTACAAGCGCATCCAGGCGGGCCATGCGCCGAAGTCCGGAAACCTGGGGGACGGCGGCCATCACGACGACGTCGAGATCGCCAAGTCGAATATCCTCCTCATCGGACCCACCGGCTGCGGCAAGACCTACCTGGCCCAGACCCTCGCCCGGCGGCTGAACGTGCCGTTCGCCGTGGCGGACGCCACCGCCCTGACCGAGGCCGGATACGTGGGTGAGGACGTGGAGAACATCCTCCTCAAGCTCATCCAGGCCGCTGACTATGACGTCAAGAAGGCCGAACAGGGCATCATCTACATCGACGAGATCGACAAGATCTCCCGCAAGAGCGAGAACCCCTCCATCACCCGCGACGTGTCCGGCGAGGGCGTGCAGCAGGCCCTCCTGAAGATCCTCGAAGGGACCGTGGCTTCGGTACCGCCGCAGGGCGGACGGAAGCACCCGCACCAGGAATTCATCCAGATCGACACCACCAACGTGCTGTTCATCGTCGCCGGTGCCTTCGCCGGCCTGGAAGAGATCATCGGTTCCCGCTCCGGCCGCAAGGGCATCGGTTTCGGCGCTCCGCTCAACGAGGCAAGCAAGAAGGTGGACTCCTACGGTGAGGTCATGCCGGAGGACCTGCTGAAGTTCGGCCTGATCCCTGAATTCATTGGCCGGCTCCCCGTGATCACCACCGTCTCCAACCTGGACCGGGATGCCCTGATCCAAATCCTTTCCACCCCCAAGAACGCCCTGGTGAAGCAGTACCAGAAGATGTTCCAGATTGACGGCGTCGAGCTGGTGTTCGACGACACCGCCCTGGAAGCCATTGCCGACCAGGCATTGGAGCGGGGCACCGGTGCCCGTGGCCTCCGCGCCATCCTGGAGGAGGTCCTGCTTCCCGTGATGTTCGATCTTCCCAGCCGCGAGGACGTGGCCAGCGTGGTGATCACCGAGGACGTGGTCCTGCGGGGAGCCGAGCCCACCATGATTCCGCACGTGGCCAAGCGCCGTAAGTCTGCCTGACCGAGAGGACTCCGTGACTTCACCTTCCAAGAACAAAGCCGACTTCTGGTTCGACCCCCTCTGCCCGTTCGCCTGGGTCACCTCCCGCTGGATCGGGGAAGTGGAAGCCGTCCGGGACATCGAGACGGAATGGCACGTCATGAGCCTGGCTGTCCTGAATGAGGGACGTGACCTGGAGCCCGGCTACCGGGAATCCATGGACAACGCGTGGGGCATGGTCCGCGTGATCATTGCCGCCCGGGAAGAGCATGGGCCGCAGGTCATCAAACCGCTGTACGACGCCATGGGAACGCTGATCCACAACCAGGGCGAAAAAGACCGGGCCGTGGTCATCACCAAAGCCCTTGCCGAGTGCGGCCTCCCCGCCTCCCTGGCCGACGCCGCTGCCACGGACGCCTACGACCAGCAGCTCCGGGCCAGCCATGAGGAAGGCATTTCGCTGGTGGGACAGGACGTTGGAACCCCGGTGGTGGCCTTCAATGGAACAGCCTTCTTCGGGCCGGTCCTGACCCGCATTCCCCGTGGTGAGGAAGCCGGCAGGATTTGGGATGCCACCACGGTTATCGCCGCGTATCCGCACTTCTTCGAGCTGAAGCGCAGCCGCACCGAAAGCCCGGAATTCGACTGAAACGCCGGACACTGACGCGTTGCAAGGGCCCCGGGATAACTACCTGAATGTAGTTATCCCGGGGCCCTTGCACGTGGTCCGGCGCAGGAGAACAATAGTTCCTACCACTTCGAAAGAAGTGGACGCAGGAACCAAAGATTCAGTGATATGTAAGTCGACGCAGCCATCGGCAAAGTTGAATGCAAGCTACCAGTGACGGGGTAGTAAGACCTGAAGTTCAGCGGATCCTGCCAGACCATCAGAGCACGTCACCGGATGGCCGAAAAAGTCGAAGCCCCACCAACGGCAAAACGCTGATGGGGCTTCCCCTTTGCCCGGAAACCGGGGCTGGCCCGGATCCGGTCCGGTGTCAGGCCTTGGCGGGCTCGTCGCTTGGAGCCAGGGCGACGTCAGTGACCGTGAGGTCACCGTCATCCACGGCCAGGGTGATCTCCCGGGCGTTGGACGCAGCCTTCAAATCAGCCAGACCGGCCTGCAGCTGTGCGGTCAGCGCCTCCGGGGCAGTGATGGTCGCCGACAGCACTTCGGTGCGCTGCTTGACCTTGGCCTCGGACTTGGCCTTGCGGACACCGCTGAGTGCCACGCCCACGGTCGCAAGCATGGTGGTATCCCCGCCGGGGATCTCCAGGGCGGCAGGCCACTGGGCCCGGTGCACCGACCCGGTACGCCACCAGCTCCATACTTCCTCGGTGGCGAAGGGCAGGAACGGGGCGAAGAGCCGCAGCAGGGTGTCCAGCGTGGTGGCCAGCGCGGCCAGCACGGAAGCCTGCTCCGCTTCGCCTGCGGCCCCGTAGGCCCGGTCCTTGATCAGTTCCACGTAGTCGTCGGTGAACTGCCAGAAGAACGACTCCGTGAGCTGCAGGGCCCGGGCGTAGTCGTAGTTGTCGAATGCCTTGGTGGACTGCGCCACCACCTCGGCCAGCTGGGCCAGCAGCGCCCGGTCCAGGGGGTTCGCCAAGACGGAAAGATCGCCCGACAGTACCGAGTTCTCCGTGGCACCCAGGTTCAGCACGAACTTGGAGGCATTCAGGAGCTTGATGGCCAGGCGGCGGCCGATCTTCATCTGCGCGATCTCGTAGGCGGTGTCGGCGCCCAGGCGTGCAGAGGCAGCCCAGTAGCGGACGGCGTCCGAACCGTACTCGTTCAGCACGTCCGTGGGCACCACCACGTTGCCCTTGGACTTGGACATCTTCTTGCGGTCCGGGTCCAGGATCCAGCCGGAGATGGCCGCGTGCTTCCAGGGGGCACAGTCCTGGAGGGCGTCCGCGCGGACCACCGAGGAGAACAGCCACGTGCGGATGATGTCGTGGCCCTGGGGGCGCAGGTCGAACGGGTACACCTTGGCGAACAGGTCCTCGTCCCGGCTCCAGCCACCCACGATCTGCGGGGTCAGGGAGGACGTGGCCCAGGTGTCCAGGACGTCGGCGTCGCCGGTGAAGCCATTGGGCTGGTCGCGCTGTGCCTCGTCGAAGCCGGGGGCGGCGTCCGCGGCGGGGTCGACGGGGAGCTGCTCGTCCGAGGGCAGGACGGGGTTGTCGTAGTCCGGGTTTCCCTGCGCGTCGAGCGGGTACCAGACGGGAATGGGCACGCCGAAGAACCGCTGGCGGGAGACCAGCCAGTCACCGTTCAGGCCGGCGATCCAGTTTTCATAGCGGGAGCGCATGAAGGACGGGTGGAAGTCGATGTCCTTGCCGCGGCCAATGAGGCGTTCGCGGCGGTCCTCGTCGCGGCCGCCATTCCGGATGTACCACTGGCGGGACGTCACCACTTCCAGGGGCTTGTCGCCCTTTTCGAAGAAGTTCACCGGGTGCGTGATCTTCTTGGGCTCACCATCGAGCAGGCCGGCTTCCTTGAGCAGCTCCACCACGGCTTCCTTGGCGGAGAAGGCAGTCTTCCCGGCGATGGCCGCGTACGCCTCCTTGCCGGCCTCACTGGTGATCCACTCGGGGGTTTCGGCAATGATGCGGCCGTCGCGGCCCATGATGGCGCGGGTGGGCAGCTGCAGTTCGCGCCACCACGTGACGTCGGTCAGGTCACCGAAGGTGCAGACCATGGCGATGCCGGAACCCTTGTCCGCCTTTGCCAGCGGGTGGGCCTTGACCTCGAGCTCAACGTCGAACAGCGGGGACTTCACGGTCTTGCCGAACAGCGGCTGGTACCGCTCGTCGTCGGGATTCGCCACCAGCGCGGCACATGCTGCAAGGAGCTCCGGGCGGGTGGTCTCGATGAAGATCTTCCCGCCGTCTTCGGTGAAGAAGGGGTAGCGGTAGTAGGCGCCCGGGACCTCACGGTCCTCAAGCTCGGCCTGGGCCACGGCGGTACGGAACGTGACGTCCCACAGCGTGGGAGCCTCGGCCATGTAGGCGTCACCGGCGGCCAGGTTGGCCAGGAAGGCACGCTGGGACACGGCGCGGGAAGTGTCATCGATGGTGCGGTAGGTCAGGTCCCAGTCGACGGACAGGCCCAGGGTCTGGAACAGGTTCTCGAAGACCTTCTCGTCCTCAACGGCCAGTTCCTCGCACAGTTCGATGAAGTTCTGCCGGGACACGACGTCGAAATCGCGCTGGTTCTTGGCCGGCTGGGCGGGCGGCCGGTAGTCGGCGTTGTAGGGGATGGCAGGATCGCAGCGGACACCGTAGTAGTTCTGGACCCGGCGTTCGGTGGGCAGGCCGTTGTCATCCCAGCCCATGGGGTAGAAGACGTTCCTGCCGGTCATGCGCATGTAGCGTGCCTGGACGTCAGTCTGGGTGAAGGAGAACATGTGCCCCACATGCAGCGATCCCGACGCGGTGGGCGGGGGAGTGTCGATCGAGTAGACCTGCTCCCGGGTGGTGTCGGGGTTGAACTTGTAGGTTCCTTCGGACAGCCAGCGCCGGGTGAGCGCGGCTTCGAGGCCTTCGAGGGCCGGCTTGTCCGGAACATTGATGGGGGCGGTGGTGGGCGTGTCTGTACCCTGCGTGTCTTCAGCCATTTGCCAATTCTTTCATGCCCGCTTGCGTCCCACCCAACCCGTGCCGCCCGCACGGACGCGGACACGGGTGGCATGCGGGCCCTGGGAGAGTTCCGGGCAACCTTCGGCGTGAAGCGCATCTACGACCCGCCGGCGGACGACGACGGCTTCCGCGTGCTGGAACTGCGCGCGCACACCCCCGGATCACCCTCCTCTACGCTGCCCGGAACACCGGGGCGAACAATGCGCACGTCCTGCTTGATTACCTCCGGGGACAGTCCGCCGGCTGATCCCGCTAGGGTGGTGCCATGACTGAGGACTTGCAGAAAAAGGCAGCATTGGTGACCGGCGCGAGCAGCGGAATCGGAGAGGCAACAGTGCGTGCGCTGCGCGCCGACGGGTGGACGGTCTTTGCCGTGGCACGCCGGGCTGACAGGCTCGCGGCGCTGGAAGGCCGGACAGGCGCCGTCGCGATTCCCGCAGACATTGCAGAGGACGACGACGTGTCCCGGCTCCTCGCCCAGGTCACCGAAGCGGGCGGCATCGACACGCTGATCAACATCGCCGGTGGTGCCCGGGGTGCTGACAAGGTAGGCGATGCCAACACCGCCGACTGGGAATGGATGTACCGCGTCAACGTCCTGGGAACCCTCAAGCTCACCCGCGCGTTCCTTCCGATGCTGCGGGCCACCGGCGCGGGAACCGTCCTGAACCTCACCTCCACCGCGGGGCTGGACGCCTACGAAGGCGGGGGCGGCTACAACGCTGCCAAGTTCGGGCAGCACGCCATGACCAACGCCCTCCGGCTCGAAGAGGCTGAGCACAACGTGCGGGTCATCGAGGTGGCGCCCGGGCTGGTGCAGACCGAGGAGTTCGCCCTCAACCGGCTCGGGGATGCGCAGTCCGCAGAAAAGGTCTACCAGGGCGTGGAGAAGCCGCTCACCGCGGAGGATGTGGCCGACGTCGTCCGCTACGCCGTCAGCGCCCCGCACCACGTCAACCTTGACCAGATCGTCATCCGGCCGGTGGCCCAGGCGGCCACGCACAAACTCATCCGGAAGGCCTAGGGCACGGGGATGCGCAGGGTGGCCACCACTGCGGCATGGTCGGTTCCCTCGATCCGGTGGACTGAATAGCCGGCGGCGGTAATGTCGCGGCTGGTCACCAGATGGTCCAGGGTGATCCCGGGCAGGCGGTACCCACGCATCGGCCAGGTGGGCACCAGCCTGCTGCCCAGGGAGGCGGCCACGTCCACCAGCGTCCGGCCGCCTCCCTGGCCCGCCAGCAGCGCCCTGAATTCCCGGTGGTCGTAGGTCGCGTTGAAGTCCCCGGCCAGCAGCAGGGGACCGGACCCGCTGTCCGCCCTGGCCACCGTGGCCAGGTCCCTGCGCCACTGGCCAACGGCGTCACCCACCGGCGCCAGGGTGTGCACAGCCACCACCCGCAGGGCGGCCCCACTGCCGTCCGCCAGGTCCAGGCTGGCTACCGGCATGGTGAATTGGGTGGCCGGAAGCACCCCGCCGTCCTTCAGGCTTAGCGAGGAATAGATGGCCGTACCGCCGGCGCCGTCCCTGGGATGGGCAACCCGGTGCGGGAGCAGCCCGTCGAGGCCCGCCGCGGTGAGCCGCCGTGACAGCTGGGGCGTGTATTCCTCCACCGCCAGCAAATCCACGTGCTGTTCACGGACCAGGTCCACGATGCCGGCAGCGTCCGCATCCCCCAGCTCCGCGTTGATGCTCATCGCCACGAGGGAAACCGGCCTTCCGGCGGCCTCGGCTGCAGGCCCGCGGACGTCCACCGGGAAGAGCCAGAACGCCTGGCACGCCAGCAGGGACCCCGCCAGGACCCGCTGCCACCGGCTGCGCCCAAGGAAGGCCAGGACCAGCGCTGCCGCGGCAGGCACTGTGAGCCAGGGCGTGAAAGCCACCAGCTGGACCCCCAGGACGGGCCACTCGACGGGGACAGCGCGCACTACGGACACCGCTGCGACCGGCAGCGCAAGGGGAATGAACAGCCACCGGCATGCGGCGGCCGCGCGCCTCCGCCCGGCAGGGCGCCCGGAAGCTGTCATGAGCCGAGTCTAGGGAATGCGCGGTGGTGGCGTCAGCCCCAACGGCCCCTGGATGCTCTGAGTGGCACGGGACGCTGTGAATGGCAGGGTTGCGCTGAATGGCAGGGATGCGCTGAATGGCACAGGACGCTGCGGCGATAGTAGACTCTTTATGGCTATGACCCGGCAATCACCGGTGAGCTTCCGGAAGAACGCGCAGTGTGCCCCTGCAGGGTGGCTGTGCCAGTAGAACCGGACGGGTAAGCCCGTCACAGCAGTAATGAGAGGCCGGGGCGGCAGGTGTTCCTCACGGAAGACACGCGGCGCCGGTAAGTGAGGTGGTACCGCGGTGGGCGTGCAGTCTTTTCGGGACGGCGCGGCAGCCGTCCTCGCATCCTGAACGGAACCTCCGGCCCCGCCGAGGTTCACCACGCTCAACCCAGGATGTCGAACATGACGTTTTACCCCAAGGCCTCAGCCTCCAGCACCTCGTCCAACGGCAGTGCCGGCGTTTCCGCCTCCGTGAAGTTCCCGGAGATCGAAGAGCGCATCCTGAAGTACTGGGACCAGGACGGCACCTTCCAGGCCAGCATCGACCAGCGCAGCGCCGACGTCCCCGGCGGCGAGCCCGGCAGCAACGAATTCGTGTTCTACGACGGCCCGCCCTTCGCCAACGGCCTGCCGCACTATGGCCACCTCCTCACCGGCTACGCCAAGGACCTGGTGGGCCGCTACCAGACCCAGCGCGGCAAGCGCGTGGAGCGCCGCTTTGGCTGGGACACCCACGGCCTCCCCGCCGAACTTGAAGCCATGAAGCAGCTGGGCATGACGGACAAGACCCAGATCGAAGCCATGGGCATCGACAAGTTCAATGACGCCTGCCGCGCCTCCGTGATGAAGTACGCCGACGAATGGCGCAGCTACGTCACCCGCCAGGCGCGCTGGGTGGACTTCGACAACGACTACAAGACCCTAAACGTCGAGTACATGGAGTCGGTCCTCTGGGCGTTCAAGCAGCTGCACGACAAGGGCCTGACGTACAACGGCTACCGGGTCCTGCCGTACTGCTGGAAGGACGAAACGCCGCTGTCCAACCATGAGCTGCGCATGGACGACGACGTTTACAAGAACCGCCAGGACCAGACCGTCACCGTCACGTTCCCCATCCTCGCGGGGGAGTCGGAGGTTTCCAGGGAGCTTGCCGGCGTGCAGGCCCTCGCCTGGACCACCACCCCCTGGACGCTGCCCACCAACGCCGCGCTCGCCGTCGGGCCTTCCATCACCTACGCCGTGCTGCCGGCCGGCCCCAACGGCATCAAGGCGGCCTCCGCAGACGCCCCGGTCACCGGGAGCTTCATGCTCGCAGCGGACCTGCTGGGCAGCTACGCCAAGGACCTTGGCTACGACAGCTTCGAGGATGCGGAAGCCGCAGTGGTCTCCACCCACACCGGCGCCGAGCTGGAGGGACTGCAATATCAGCCATTGTGGAATGATCTTCGAGACCACGCCTTAGGTATGACAGAAGTTGTCGATTTTGTTCCGCCGAGGCCGAATGAACAGCAGCCTCTGCCACAGACACGCCACATAGGCAATGCGTTCCGTGTACTCGTTGACGACTTTGTAACGACTACAGACGGCACCGGCATAGTTCACATGGCCCCGGCTTACGGCGAGGACGATCAAAGAATCTGTGAAGCAAATGGCATTCCAGTGATCCTCTCGGTCGATGAAGGCGCGAGGTTTTTGTCCTTCTTCGACGAAGGCGACCTCGCCGACATAGTCGGGCTGCAGGTTTTCGATGCCAATAAGCCCATCACACAGATTCTTCGGGCCCAGGGCCGCTTGGTTCGCCAGGCCAGCTACGAGCACAGCTACCCGCACTGCTGGCGCTGCCGCAACCCGCTGATCTACCGTGCGGTGTCCTCCTGGTACGTGGAGGTCACCAAGTTCAAGGACCGGATGTCCGAACTGAACCAGGAGATCAACTGGATCCCCGGCAACGTCAAAGACGGCCAGTTCGGCAAGTGGCTGGAAAACGCCCGCGACTGGTCCATCAGCCGCAACCGCTTCTGGGGCAGCCCCATCCCGGTTTGGGAATCCGATGACCCGAATTACCCGCGCACCGACGTCTACGGCTCCCTGGCCGAGATCGAGGCGGACTTCGGCCGGCTGCCGCTGAACAAGGCCGGCGAGGTGGACCTGCACCGCCCGTTCATCGACGAGCTGACCCGGCCCAACCCGGACGACCCCCGCACGCCCGAAGAAGGCCAGTCCGTCATGCGCCGCGTGGAGGACGTCCTGGACGTCTGGTTCGACTCCGGATCCATGCCGTATGGCCAGGTGCATTACCCGTTCGAGAACGAGGCCTGGTTCAACACCCACAACCCGGCTGACTTCATCGTCGAATACATCGGGCAGACCCGCGGCTGGTTCTACATGCTGCACATCCTGTCCACGGCGCTGTTCGACCGGCCGGCGTTCCGCAACGTCATCAGCCACGGCATCGTCCTGGGTTCCGACGGCCAGAAGATGTCCAAGAGCCTGCGCAACTACCCGGACGTGTCCGAGGTCCTGGACCGCGACGGCTCCGACGCCATGCGCTGGTTCCTGATGTCCAGCCCGATCCTGCGCGGCGGCAACCTGATCGTCACCGAGCAGGGCATCCGCGACGGCGTCCGCCAGGTGATCCTGCCGCTGTGGAACGTGTACAGCTTCTTCACGCTCTACACCAACGCGGCAAACAGTGGCGGGGGATACGACGCGAAGCTGCGCTACGACGGCTATGCGGACACCCTGGACCAGTACCTGCTGGCCAACACCGGCGACCTGGTTCGGAACATGACCGTGCAGCTGGACACCTACGACATCTCCGGTGCGTGCGACTCCCTGCGCAGCTACCTGGACATGCTCACCAACTGGTACGTGCGCCGCAGCCGGCAGCGGTTCTTCGACGAGGACCAGGACGCCTTCGACGCCCTGTTCACCGCGCTGGAGACCGTCACCCGTGCTGCTGCGTCGCTGCTGCCCCTGGTTTCCGAGGAGATCTGGCGCGGCCTGACCGGCGGCCGCTCCGTGCACCTGGCTGACTGGCCGGACGCTGACCTCTTCCCGGCCAACCCGGCCCTGGTGGAGGCAATGGACCGGGTCCAGCAGATCTGCTCCACCGGGTCCTCGCTCCGCAAGGCAGCCAACCTGCGTGTCCGCCTGCCCTTGCAGGAACTCACCGTTGTGGCACCCGGGGCGGATGCGCTGGAAGGCTTTGCCGCCGTCGTCGCCGATGAACTCAACCTCCGGTCCGTCCGCCTGCTGGACGCGGCCACCGCTTCCCCCGAGGAATTCGGCATCCAGCAGAAGCTGGTGGTGAACGCCCGTGCTGCCGGCCCGCGCCTGGGCAAGAATGTCCAGGTTGCCATCAAGGGTTCGAAGTCCGGCGACTGGTCAGTGGACGACGACGGCGTGGTTACCTCCGGGGGCCTGCGGCTGGAGCCCCAGGAATACACGCTGGAGACCGTGGTGGCAGAGTCCGAGGGCGGCTCCGCCGCTGTCGCCGTGCTGCCCGGAGGCGGGTTCGTGGTCCTGAACACGGAAGTCACGCCCGAGCTGGAGGCCGAAGGCCTGGCACGCGACATGGTCCGCGCCATCCAGCAGGCCCGCAAGGACGCCGGGCTCAACGTCAGCGACCGGATCCGGACCACCGTCACGGCCCCGCAGAACGTGGTGGACGCCCTGCTGGCCAACGCTGAACTGGTCAAGGGCGAGACCCTGACGGTGGAGCTGGCCGCTGAGCCGGGCGATGTGCCAGAACCGGCCGTCGCGGTCGAAAAAATGGAGGCCTAGGACATGACCGACGAATTTTCCGTGGAAAGCGTCTACGCCGAACTGCTGGGCCGGGCGCCGGAAAACAAGATGGAGCCGCGCCTGGCGCCGCTGTTCCGCGCCATGGACGTGCTCGGCGAACCCAACAAGGCCTTCCCGATCATCCATGTGACCGGAACCAACGGGAAGACCTCCACCTCCCGGATGATCGAATCCGTGCTCCGCGCCCATGGCCTGAGCACGGGACGCTACACCAGCCCGCACCTGTCCAAGGTCACCGAACGGATCAGCATCGACGGCCACCCCGTCTCCGATGAGACGTTCGTCAGGATCTGGGACGAAATCCGGCCCTACCTGCAGATCGTGGACTCCGAGCTGGAAGCCGAAGGTCAGCCGCGGCTGACCTACTTCGAGTGCCTCACCATCCTGGGCTTCGCCATCTTCGCCGACCAGCCCGTCAACGTGGCCATCATCGAGGTGGGCCTTGGCGGCATCACCGACGCCACCAACGTCGGTGACGGCCAGGTGTCGGTGGTGACGCCGATTTCGCTGGACCACACCGACCTGCTGGGCGACACCACCGAGGACATCGCCTACGAAAAGGCCGGCATCATCAAGCCCGGCGGCTACCTCATCAGCGCAGCGCAGCCCCTTGATGCGGCCCAGGTGCTGCTGGAAAAGGCCAAGGAAGTGGGCGTGCCCTTCCGCTTCGAAGGCGTGGAGTTTGGCGTGGAGTCCCGGACTGTGGCCGTTGGCGGCCAGATGGTCACCATCCAGGGCATCGCCGGCCGCTACCCTGACCTCCTGGTACCGCTGCATGGCGCCCACCAGGCGCAGAACGCCGCCGTGGCGGTAGCCGCACTGGAAGCGTTCTTTGGCGGCGAAAAGGAGCTCGACTTCGAGGTCCTGCAGGAAGGCTTCGCCGCAGTGACGTCACCGGGCCGCCTCGAAGTGGTACGCACAGCACCCACCATCATTGTGGATGCCGCGCACAATCCCGACGGCATCAAGGCCTCTGCTGCAGCCCTGCAGGAAGCGTTCACCTTCACGCGCCTGGTGCCCGTGGTGGGCGTGCTCAAGGAAAAGGACGCAGAAGAAATCCTGCGGGAGCTGAGGGAATCCCTGGGGGACGTGGCCGTGGAGTACTGCTTCACCCAGTCCAACTCACCGCGCGCCGTACCGGCAGCGGAACTGGCAGAGCTTGCCATCGACCTGGGCTTCGGCGAGGACAACGTCCACGTCGCCGAGAAACTGGATGACGCCCTGGAATGGGCCGTGGAGCGGGCCGAAGCCAACGAGGACCTGTCCGGGGCCGTCCTGGTCACCGGATCGATCACCTTGGTGGCCGAGGCCCGGATCCTGCTCGGAAAAACGGAGGCGTGAGCATGGCCAGACTGACAAAAGCCCAGCGGGAATGGCGTCCCGGCATGCCCAAGAAGCGCCGTTCCACCAAGGTGATGTTTGCCTCCACGGTGCTGCTCCTGGAAGCGTTCGTCATGTTCTTCGCCACCCTGGTGGTGTTCGGCCTGCGCCGCGGGGAGTTCCCGCCGGCCCTGATCCTCGGCGTCGGCATCGCCCTCAGCGTGGTCATGATCTTCGCCTGTGCAGTCCTCAACAAACCCTGGGGCATCGGCCTGGGCTGGATCCTGCAGCTCGTCCTGATCCTCACCGGTATTTTCGAGCCGGCCATGTTCCTGGTGGGTGCACTCTTCGCCGTGGCCTGGTGGTACGGGATCCGGACCGGCATCCGGCTGGACCGCGAAGCCGCGCAGCGCGCACGCGAACAGGCGGAATGGGAAGCCGCCCACCCGGACCAGGCCACCGGTCCCGCCCAGCCCCAATCCCCGTAAGCCCGTCCCCGTAGACTTATCCCGAAACCCCACCAACGCATTGGAGCAGTTGTGACTACTGAGCGCACCCTCGTCCTGATCAAGCCCGACGGCGTCGCCCGTAACCTGACCGGCGCCATCCTGGCCCGGATTGAAGCCAAGGGCTACAGCCTTGTTGAGCTGAAGAAGGTCGACGCCACCCGTGAGCTGCTGGAGCAGCACTACGAGGAGCACGTGGGCAAGCCGTTCTACGAGCCCCTGGTGGAATTCATGCTCAGCGGCCCCGTGGTGGCGGCCATCTTCGAAGGCCACCGCGTCATCGAAGGCTTCCGCTCCCTGGCGGGCACCACGGATCCCACGACGGCGGCCCCGGGCACCATCCGCGGTGACTTTGGCCGGGACTGGGGCCTGAAGGTACAGCAGAACCTGGTGCACGGCTCCGACTCCACGGATTCCGCGGACCGCGAGATTAAGATCTGGTTCCAGTAAGCCAGTGGAAATAACAGATAAGGCCAATGTTCTTCGTGAACATTGGCCTTATCTGTTATACGTATACGGCGCAGGGGAGCGCGGGGATTAGGGGTCTAGAACCCCGACGTTCCTGCGAAGACCTGGATGAACGCGAAGAAGATGGTGGCGATGACGGCCACGTACAGCAGCGCGGTGATGATCCAGCCGGAATCACCCAGGACCCGGGCTGCACCTGCAGGCATGGGAATGACACCGGCCGTGATGTTCCGGATGGTTGTCCACACGAAAAGCGGGATCATGGCCGCCCAGACGATCATGCAGAACGGGCACAGGATGTGGATGGCGTACAGAGCCTGGGACCACAGCCAAACGACGAACGCGAAGCCGAGCGTGACGCCCACCTGCAGTCCCAGCCAGTACCAGCGGGCGAAGGTCGCCCCGGACAGCAGGGCCATGCCCACCGTGATGGTGATGGCGAAGGCCACGATCCCGATGAACATGTTGGGGAAGCCGAACAGCGAACTTTGCCAGGTCTGCATGACCTGGCCGCAGGAGATCCAGGGATTCACGTCGCACACGGTGGTGTGGTTGGGGTCCTTGAGCACTTCGAGTTTTTCCAGGACCAGGGTTCCGGAGGCAAGCCAGCCGACGATTCCGGTGATGACCAGCAGCCAGCCGAAGGGCCGGTTCCGGGCCATGCGCGGGATGCTGCCGGCGGCGCTGGTCTGGGGATCGGCGGCGCGTTCCTCTTCATGGGCGCTGACGGGGGAGATGCTGGGCATGGGTGTTGCGTCCTTTTCGTCCGGTGCTCCTGTGCCTGATTGTAACGCCGGTGGCTGGACCCACCACACAGCAACGGGAACAGCAACGCCCGCTTCCGCGGCGATCCAGCGCGGGTATGAGAGAATGAACGTGGCTGGAAGCCGATCCACATTCGGACTCCGGTCCGGTGGTTTGTTCCCAAGACCGCCAATGATGAGCAGGGCAGGCTTTGGATTCTTCCAGCACACCCGCGACTCCATTGGGCGGCACCTGGTTGTGGCACGCAGAACAACGGGTTTTCAGAACATCCACCGGCTCCCACGGGCTGCCGCACCCCAATGACGGTGCGAACCTGGGAGTATCCACTTGACTTCTGTCAATGCCTGCGGGTGTTGACAATATGTGCCCCAATGGGTGCCGGATGTGGCGGTACGTCAGGGGCAGGAGTGTTGCCACAAATGGACAATGATCAAGAACTGGCCGTTAACGACGAAGCAGTGGCTGCCGGCGCTGCTGCCCCCAAGAGGGCTCCGCGGACCCGCCGCAAGGCGGCTTCCAGGGCCGGGGACGCCCCCACGGATGCCGTGAGCACGGCACCGGAAGTTGCCGAAGCACCCGCCGCTGAAGAAGCCGGCACTGAAGAGGCCACCACAGCGGCCAAGGCTCCCGCCCGGCGCACCCGGTCCCGGAAGAAGGCGGACGCAGCAGAACCGCTGCCCGCTTTCGCCGCCGAAGCGGAACCGGCCGCCGCGGCCCCCAGTGGCACCCCCGCCACCGCGTCGGGTGCAGCTGATGAAAGCGCCGCTGCCGTTCCTGCCCCGGACACAACGGCAGACGCCGAAACCAAGCCGGTCCGCCGCCGTCGGGTAGCTACCCGCAAGGCTGCGTCGCCGGTTTCCGCCCCGGAAGCGGCCTCCGCAGCCGCCGCCGAAGTGGCGCCGGAACCGGCCGGGCCCGAAGCCGTGGTGCCCGAAGCCGCGGACCAGGCCGCCGCGCAGAACGTGGAGCAGGCGCAGGAGCCCGCCGCCCAGGAGCCCGAAGCGCAGGAGCCTGCTGCCCAAAAACCGGAAGCCCAGGAACCCGCCGCCGCGCCCGCAGCTGCCGCCGCACCGGAGGCCGCCCGGCAGGAGCAGGCGCCTGACGCCGCCGGAACGAAGGACGGCGGCGCCGCCGCCAGCCCGTTTGGCTCCCTCTTCCTGGAACCGGCGTCGCCGACGTCGGTGCTCTTCCAGGCACCTGACCTCAGCACCGTGGTCCGGCCCGCCGCGCCCGTCGCGGAGGAGCCTGAAGAGGAAGAAACCGAAGACACCGACGATTCCTCCAGCCGCCGCCGGCGCCGCAGCCGTGGCCGCAGGGGCCGCAGCCGCATCGGCGACAGGACGGAAGAGGACAACGAGGACGGCAGCGCTGAGGCTGACGCCGAGGACGAGGCCGACGAGGATACCGCCGGCCAGCTGGAGGACGGTGTAACCTCCCGCCGCCGGCGCCGCCGCCGCCGCGGGGACCAGGACCTTGAACTCACGGGCGGCGGGGATGACGACCCGCCCAACACGGTGACCAGGGTCCGTGCGCCGCGCGCCGTCAGTGAATCACCCGTGAGCAACCGCGTGACCAGCGTGAAGGGCTCCACCCGCCTGGAGGCCAAGAAGCAGCGCCGCCGCGAATCCCGTGACACCGGCCGCCGCCGCACGGTCATTACCGAGGCCGAGTTCCTGGCGCGCCGGGAGTCCGTGGACCGGCAGATGATCGTCCGCCAGCGCGACGACAGAATCCAGATCGCCGTCCTCGAAGACGGTGTCCTGGCCGAACACTTCGTGTCCAAGACCCAGCAGGACTCGCTGATCGGCAACGTGTACCTGGGCAAGGTCCAGAACGTGCTGCCGTCCATGGAAGCCGCATTCGTGGACATCGGGCGTGGCCGCAACGCCGTCCTGTACGCGGGCGAGGTCAACTGGGAGGCCGTCAACCTGGAGGGCAAGCAGCGGCGCATCGAAAACGCGCTGAAGTCCGGTGACACCGTCCTGGTCCAGGTGACCAAGGACCCGGTGGGCCACAAGGGTGCCCGCCTCACCAGCCAGATCTCCCTGCCCGGCCGCTACCTGGTGTACGTACCCGGCGGTTCCATGACCGGCATCTCCCGCAAGCTGCCCGACGTCGAACGCAACCGGCTCAAGCGCATCCTCAAGGACCGCCTGCCGGAGCACGCCGGTGTGATTGTCCGTACCGCGGCCGAGGGCGCTTCCGAGGAAGAGCTGACGCACGACATCAACCGGCTTCGCGCCCAGTGGGAGGGCATCGAAAGCCAGTCCGCGTCCACCAAGATCCTGGCTCCCGAGCTGCTCTACGGCGAACCTGATCTGACCATCAAGGTGGTCCGCGACGTCTTCAACGAGGACTTCTCCAAGCTCATCGTTTCCGGTGAGGAAGCCTGGGACACCATCGAGGCCTACGTCACCTATGTGGCGCCGGACCTTGTGGGCCGCCTTGAGAAGTGGACCAAGGACCAGGACATCTTCGCCGCCTGGCGCATCGACGAGCAGATCCACAAGGCGCTTGAACGGAAGGTCTTCCTGCCCTCCGGCGGCTCCCTGGTGATCGACCGTACCGAGGCGATGACCGTGGTGGACGTCAACACGGGCAAGTTCACCGGCAGCGGCGGCAACCTTGAGGAGACCGTCACCAAGAACAACCTTGAGGCAGCCGAGGAAGTCGTGCGCCAGCTGAGGCTGCGCGATATCGGCGGCATCATCGTGATCGACTTCATCGACATGGTGCTCGAATCCAACCGCGACCTGGTCCTGCGCCGCCTGGTGGAGTGCCTGGGCCGTGACCGGACCAAGCACCAGGTGGCCGAGGTCACCTCGCTTGGCCTGGTCCAGATGACCCGCAAGCGCATGGGGACCGGACTGCTGGAAGTCTTCGGGGAGCAGTGCGAGGCCTGCGCCGGCCGTGGCGTTGTGACCCACGACGATCCCGTGGAGCACCGCCGCGCCAACATCGTTGCCGCCGAGCACCACGTCCAGCGCACCGACAACCGGCCCGAAGCCCGCGCGGAAGCCCGTCCGGAAGGGCAGCGGAACGACAATGCCCAACCCGGCGTGCGTACTGAACGCAAGCGGCGGCGCGGACGCGGCGGGCAGCAGCCCGAAGCGGCCCCGGCACCTGCCGTCCACGTGCACACGGTCCAGCCCGACCCGTCGGACGCCGAGCGGCACGCCAAGGCGGAGGCCACCAGGCTTGCCCTGGCGAACATTGCCGCTGCGGCCCACGCTGCCCACCTGCATGACGATGAGGTGGCGGCAGCCCGGCAGGTGCCTTCCGTGGAGCCTGCGCCGGCGCCCGTCGAGGAGAAGCACGACGCCGATGCCCCGGCACGTCCTGCGGCTGTCCTGACGTTCGGCGGCGAGGAAGTCCCGCTTCCGTTCGTGGAGCACGCTGAGGAACAGCATCCCCTGCCTGCCCTCACTCTGGACCGGCTCGCGGAAGCGTTCGCCCACCTTGGCCAGCCGGCTTCCCCTGTGGAGAACGCGCCTGCCAAGACCGCCGAAGCCGTGAAGGTGCCGGAGGCTGCGGTGCCGGAACGGCAGCACGACGGCGGGGGAGCGGAAGCCCGCGCCGCCGCAACGGAAGCTGCAGCCGGAAAGGACTACTCCGACCACACGCTGGAGCAGTCGCGACAGCGCAGGCCGCGGCGCCACCGTGCCGCCAGCCGTGCCCAGGGTGCCGCCAACGAGACTGCCGTCCAGCATCACGAAACGGTCCAGGCGGCAGGCGCGGGCCATTCGCACGCAGCCAAGGCTCCTGAACCCGTGACGCCCCAGCAGGCACCGGCGGAAACGGGCAAGGCGCCCGAGGAACCCATCATCCTCGGCGTGGGTGTGCCTGCCTCGGAGCTCTAGGCGCAGGAGTTACCGGCCAAACGGCCGCGCAGTAAGGAATCCCCGTCCTGCGGACGATTCACCCGGGAAGCACGGGGGGAATCGGCCGTGTGGCGGGGATTCCTGCTGCTGCGGGGTTGTTATTCCCTTGACCCGAGGGCTGTCATCCTTTCCTCCTGGTGCGGCCTACGGGCTAGGGTGGAAACCGACACGGGGTGCCGCGCAGAAGGCCGGCTGAGATCCAGACCCGTTGAACCTGTCCGGCTAGTACCGGCGAAGGGATGTCTCTTGTCTTCGACCCTTTCCATGCCCCTTCCTGCTGCCTCCGGCGTTCCCACCGCGCTGCCCCCGGGCCGGGACGTCCCGCGGGTCCTCTCGATCGCGGGCTCCGACCCGTCCGGTGGCGCCGGCATCCAGGCCGACCTCAAAAGCATTGCCGCCCACGGCGGATACGGTATGGCTGCCATCACCGCCCTGACGGCACAGAACACCCGTGGCGTGCAGGCTGTCCACGTTCCTCCGGCCGCTTTCCTCGCCGAACAACTGGACGCGGTCAGCGACGATATCTCCATCGACGCGGTCAAGATCGGCATGCTGGGCGACGAGAGCGTCATCCGCACTGTCCGGCATTGGCTGGAGAAGGTGCGCCCCGCCGTCGTGGTCCTCGACCCCGTGATGGTGGCCACCAGTGGTGACCGGCTGCTGAAGGAATCCGCGGAGGCCGCCCTCCGCGAACTGCTGCCCCTGGCGCACCTCATCACTCCCAACCTCCCGGAGCTTGCCATGCTGGTGGGCGCGGAGCCTGCCGGGACCTGGCCGGCGGCGCTGGACCAGGGAAGGCGCCTTGCCGATGCCACCGGGGCCACCGTGCTGGTCAAGGGTGGCCACCTGGCGGGTGCAGACTGCCCGGACGCGCTGGTCAACACGGCCGGCCTCCTGTCCCGGGAAGTGGTGGAAGTGCACGGCAAACGAATTTCCACCCGCAACAGCCATGGCACCGGCTGCTCCCTGTCCTCCGCGATGGCCAGCGTCCAGGCACGCCTTGGAGACTGGGAGGCATCGCTCCTGACGGTCAAGCCATGGCTGGCCGGCGCCCTTGAGAACTCGGAGCAGCTTGAGGTGGGCCAGGGCAACGGCCCCGTGCACCATTTCCACCATGTGCGGCCGGCCCCCGCGGAAGGCGCTTTCGCTGCCCGGCTGTGGACGGAAGCCCAGCAGGACCTGGCGGACATCTACGCCCTGGACTTCATCCGCGGCCTGGCCTCCGGGGACCTTGCCGAGAAGGACTTTGCCTATTACCTGGCGCAGGATGCCCTGTACCTGAACGGCTACTCCCGCGTCCTCGCCCGGGCCAGTGCCCTGGCCCCCTCCGAAGCGGAGCAGCTGTTCTGGGCCGGATCCTCGCAGCAATGCCTGGAGGTGGAGTCGGAGCTGCACCGCTCTTGGCTCAGCACCCGCCCTGCCCAGGGCGGACTTGGCCCCGTCACCAAGGCCTACGTGGACCACCTCACTGCAGCGTCGGCGTCGGGAAGTTACGCCGTCCTGGCCGCCGCTGTTCTGCCCTGTTTCTGGCTCTACGCCGAGGTAGGGGAAAAGCTGCACGCCCAGTTCCTCGCCTCGGGAGAGCCTGACGGCCACGCCTACGCAGCCTGGCTCCGGACCTACGCCGACGAGGGCTTCGCCGAAGCCACCCGGCGGGCCATCGCCATCGTGGACGCGGCAGGGCGGAAGGCCTCCGACCATGAACAGGCGGCGATGGTGACCGCCTTCAGGCAGTCCTGCCGCCTGGAAGTGGAATTCTTCGACGCGCCGAGGCTGCATGCCTGACCCCTGCGGGCAGCACCGCCGCTATTATGGAGGGGCATGGTTGCGGTGCAGCTTGTCGGGGTGTGGTTACTACCACAGCCGGGCCGCCGGAACCAGCCTCATTTGCGGCCGTAGATGGATTTAGCGTATTCTGGATCTTCGGTGCTTACGCCAACACTTGGGTTATGACCCCACGGCGTTGAGGCACAGCGAGAACCCTGGCTTTTCCGAGTCGGTTCCGCACGCAAATTTTGTAATAAACGTCGAGAGAAGTGAGTTCCCAAGTGGTGTACGCGATTGTCCGCGCAGGCGGCCGCCAAGAGAAGGTTTCCGTTGGAGACTTCGTTACCCTGAACCGCGTCGCCGGTGGAGCCGGCAGCACCATCGAGCTGCCCGCACTGCTCCTGGTTGATGGTGACAAGGTCACCTCCGCCGCCGCTGACCTGGCCAAGGTAACTGTTACGGCTGAAATCCTTCAGGACCTGCGTGGTCCTAAGATTGTCATCCAGAAGTTCAAGAACAAGACCGGCTACAAGAAGCGCCAGGGTCACCGCCAGGAACTGACCAAGGTCAAGATCACCGGCATCAAGTAACCACCGGTTACTGTTCAGGTATTTCAACAGATTCCCCAGAATTTAGAGGCAGGCATTTCAGATGGCACATAAAAAGGGCGCGAGCTCCACTCGCAACGGTCGCGATTCCAACGCTCAGTACCTCGGCGTCAAGCGCTTCGGCGGCCAGGTAGTTTCCGCAGGCGAGATCATCGTCCGCCAGCGTGGCACCCACTTCCACCCGGGCGCCGGCGTTGGCCGTGGCGGCGACGACACCCTGTTCGCACTGACCCCGGGCGCCGTTGAGTTCGGCACCCGCCGCGGTCGTCGCGTCGTCAACATCGTTGCTGCTGCAGCTGCAGAGTAACAACCAGTTCTGAAGCGGTGGAGCGGGCCTGAGGGTCCGCTCCACTGTTCTTTTAACCGCATTACAATCGATGTGGCGTCCGCGGTCGCCCATCTAAACAGCATTTGAGGAGATCCACGTGGCCAGCTTTGTAGACCGGGTAGTCCTGCACGTATCCGGCGGAACCGGCGGCCACGGATGCGTCTCCGTCCACCGCGAGAAGTTCAAGCCGCTGGGCGGGCCCGACGGCGGCAACGGCGGCAACGGCGGCGACGTCATCCTCCGGGTGGACCACCAGACCACCACCCTCCTCGACTACCACCACGCACCCCACCGGCACGCCAGCAACGGCGGACCCGGCATGGGCGACTGGCGCGGCGGAAAGAACGGCGAGACCCTCGTGCTGCCGGTGCCGGACGGCACCGTGGTCAAGACCAAGGAGGGTGAAGTCCTGGCGGACCTCGTCGGTGAAGGTACCGAGTTTGTGGCAGCCGCCGGCGGCATCGGCGGCCTGGGCAACGCGGCCCTCTCCTCCCAGAAGCGCCGTGCCCCGGGCTTCGCGCTGCTTGGCATCGAGGGGGATTCCCGGGACATCGTCCTGGAACTGAAGTCCATTGCCGATATCGCCCTGGTGGGCTTCCCGTCCGCCGGCAAGTCCAGCCTGATCGCGGCCATGTCCGCTGCGCGGCCCAAGATCGCCGACTACCCGTTCACCACCCTGGTTCCCAACCTGGGCGTGGTGCAGGCCGGCGAAGTGCGGTTCACCATCGCCGATGTTCCCGGCCTCATCGAAGGCGCCAGCGAGGGTCGGGGCCTGGGCCACAACTTCCTGCGCCACGTTGAGCGCTGCGCGGCCCTGGTCCACGTACTCGATTGCGGCACCCTGGAGTCCGACCGTGACCCGCTCACGGACCTCGCCATCATCGAAGGTGAGCTTGAGAAGTACGCCGTCGACATGAGCTACGCGGGCCAGGACGGCGAAGTGGTTCCCCTGAACCACCGCCCGCGGCTGGTCGCGCTCAACAAGGTGGACCTGCCCGACGGCAAGGACATGGCCGAGTTCGTGCGCCCGGAACTCGAGTCGCGCGGCTACCGCGTCTTCGAGGTGTCCGCCACCAGCCATGAGGGCCTGCGCCAGCTCGGTTTCGCCATGGCGGAGATCGTCAAGGCCGCCCGCGACGCGGTGGCGGCGGCCCCGCCCAAGGTACAGCCCGTGGTGCTGCGCCCGCGCGCCGTCAACGAAGCCGGGTTCAAGATCCGCCGCGAGGAAAAGAACCTGGAGCCGCTGTTCCGCGTCCTGGGCGAAAAGCCCGAGCGCTGGGTCAAGCAGACAGACTTCACCAACGAAGAGGCCATCGGCTACCTGGCGGACCGGCTTGCCCGGCTCGGTGTGGAAACCGAACTGTTCAAGCAGGGCGCCAAGCCTGGCGATACGGTGGTCATCGGTGACGATGACGGCGTCGTCTTCGACTGGGAGCCCACCATGATGGCGGGGGCTGAGCTGCTGGCCTCGCCGCGCGGCACCGACGTCCGGTTCGCCGATATCGGCGACCGCCCCACCCGCAGCCAGAAGCGCGAAGAGCAGCAGGAGCGCCGCGATGCCAAGGCTGCCGCCCGCGCCGAACTTGAGGCGGAGCGCAAGGCCGGCATCTGGACCGAGTCCGTCAGTGGCCGCCGTGCCGCCCAACCCGTCAAGGAAAGCGGACTGGAAGCGGACGATGACCTCTAGGGGCATGACCGCAGTACCGGCCGGACGTGCTGCGGACAGAAGCGCACTGGCCGGTGCCCGCCGGATCGTGGTCAAGGTGGGCTCCTCTTCCCTGACCAGCATCAAGGGCGGCATCTCGGAGGAATCGCTGACTGCACTGGCTGACGCGCTGGCTGCCAAGCGCAACGCAGGCGCCGAAATCATCCTGGTGTCCTCCGGTGCGATCGCTGCGGGGCTGGCTCCCCTCGGGCTGGCCAAGCGTCCCCGTGACCTGGCTACCCAGCAGGCCGCGGCCAGCGTGGGCCAGGGGCTCCTGATGGCCCGGTACACCCAGGCCTTCGGTGCACACGGCGTCACCGTGAGCCAAGTCCTGCTGACGGCAGAAGACCTGATGCGGCGCAGCCAGCACACCAATGCCCTCCGAGCCATGGACCGGCTGCTGAACCTCGGGGTGGTCCCCGTGGTCAACGAAAACGACACCGTGGCCACCCACGAGATCCGCTTTGGCGACAACGACCGGCTCGCGGCCCTGGTGGCGCACCTGGTGCGCGCCGATGCGCTCGTGCTGCTGTCCGACGTCGACTCCCTCTACGACGGTCCGCCCGCCCAGGGTGCCAAGCGCATCCCGCTGGTCACCGGCGCGCACGACCTCGAGGGCGTGTCCATCGGCAAAGCGGGCAAGGCCGGCGTGGGCACCGGGGGCATGATGACCAAAGTGGAAGCTGCCAGCATGGCGGCAGGATCGGGGATCCACGCCCTGGTAACCTCCACGCCCAATGCTGCCGCAGCCCTGAACGGCGAGGACGTGGGCACGTGGTTCTCGGTCAACGGATCCCGCAAACCGGTACGCCTCCTTTGGCTGGCACACGTTGCCTCGGTGCAGGGCCGGCTGGTTCTGGACGACGGTGCCGTCCGCGCCGTGCGGCACCACCGCACGTCCCTCCTGCCGGCTGGCATCTCCGCGGTCCACGGCGACTTTGAAGCGGGCGACGCCGTCGAACTGGCCGGAGCCGACGGCACCGTCGTTGCGCGCGGGCTGGTGAATTACTCGTCGGAGGAACTGCCGCGGATGCTGGGGCGGTCCACGCACGAGCTGGGCGAGGCACTGGGCAGCGGCTATGACCGTGAAGTTGTTCATGTTGACGACCTGGTGCTGGTCTGAGCTGCCGCCTCGCCTAAACTTGGATCATGACTGAAGCCCTGATCCATACTGCTGAAAATTCCGGAACCACCGCTGCGCAGGCGCAGCCGGGTCCCGCAGCAGAACCCGCATCGGCTGAGGTACCCGTTTCGGGTGCGGACGTGTCCGCCGCGGAAGTGGAGGCGGCTGTCCACGCCATCACTGACCGGTCCCGCCACGCCGCCCGCAGGATGGCCACCGCCAACCGGGCCTGGAAAGACCGGGCCCTCCGCGCCGTGGGCGCCGCCCTGCAGGAGAACGTCCCGGCCATTCTCGCCGCCAACGCGATGGACGTGCAGCGGGGCAAGGCCAACGGCACCTCCGCCGCCCTCCTGGACCGGCTTACCCTTACCGAAACACGCGTAGCCGGGCTCGTTGCCGCCCTAGAGAACCTGGCCAACCTCCCGGACCCCGTGGGCAACGTGGTGCGCGGGCAGACGCTCCCCAACGGGCTGCGCCTCCGCCAGGTCAACGTGCCCATGGGTGTGGTGGCAGCCATCTACGAGGCACGGCCCAACGTCACCGTTGACATCGCCGGGCTGGCCCTGAAGAGCGGCAACGCCGTCATCCTCCGCGGCGGCAGCGCAGCAGAAGCCACCAACCAGGTGCTGGTCCGGATCCTGCGCGAGGCCCTGGAATCCGTGGGCCTGCCCGCTGACGCAGTCCAGACGGTGGACCAGTACGGCCGTGCGGGCGCCGCCGTCCTGATGAAGGCCCGGGGCAGGGTGGATGTCCTGATTCCCCGCGGCGGCCGGGACCTGATCCAGACCGTGGTCACCAACTCCGCCGTGCCGGTCATCGAAACGGGGGAGGGGAACGTCCACATCTTCATCGATGAGTCCGCCGACGAGAACATGGCCGTGGAGATCCTGCTCAACGCCAAGACGCAGCGGCCCAGTGTCTGCAATACCGTGGAGACGCTGCTGGTCCATTCGGGCTCAACCGTCTTGCCCGCCGTCGCTGCCGCCCTGCGCAGCGCCGGTGTCCGCCTCCATGTGGACGGGCGCATCAGCGCCGCGCTGCCTCCCGCCATCGAAACCGAGCCGGCGACGGACGTGGACTGGGGAACCGAATACATGGACCTGGACCTGGCTGTGGCCATGGTGGACAGCCTGGACGAAGCCGTCCAGCACATCCGGACCTGGTCCACCGGACACACGGAAGCGATCCTCACCAACAGCCTCGCCAACGCCGAGCGGTTCATCGCCGAGGTTGACTCCGCTGCCGTGATCGTCAACGCCTCCACCAGGTTTACCGACGGCGGGGAGCTGGGCCTGGGCGCCGAGGTGGGCATCTCCACGCAGAAGCTCCACGCCCGCGGCCCCATGGGCCTGACCGAGCTCACCACCACGAAGTGGATCGTCCAGGGCGAAGGCCAGGTCCGCGGGTAGCAACGCGGTAACATAGACCAGAACCCGGAAGGCAGTGGAAAGTTCCGCTGCCTCTAAATCCTTGAACAAAGGGAGAAAATGCTGCTCCAGCAGATTGCCACGTCCGTCGCCGCCGCAGGTGAATCAGGCCATGAGGAGCTGGCGCCGCTGTGGGCCGAGCCGTGGGTCTTTGGCGTATCCATGTTCGCCATCCTGGTCGTGCTGATGCTCATCGCCTGGTCCTACAACAACCTCGGCAACCGGCACGCCGCCACGGACGAGCACGCGGATCCGCACCGCCAGCACCCCAACAAGCACGATCGCGGGCAGGGCCACTAAGATTTCCCACAACCTGCAACGCAATGGGGCCCGGGGGAGGCTGCGGCTGGGCGTGATGGGCGGAACCTTCGATCCCATCCACCACGGCCACCTTGTGGCTGCCAGCGAAGTCGCGGCGGAGTTCGACCTCGATGAGGTGGTCTTCGTCCCCACCGGGCAGCCATGGCAAAAGTCCCATAAACAGGTCAGCGAGCCCGAGCACCGCTACCTGATGACCGTCATCGCCACGGCGTCCAATCCGCGCTTCACCGTCAGCCGTGTCGATGTTGACCGCCCGGGTCCCACCTACACCATCGACACCCTCCGCGACCTGAGGGCCCAGCGCCCCGACGCAGACCTGTTCTTCATCACCGGCGCGGACGCCCTGGCGCAGATCCTGTCCTGGAAGGACATCGACGAACTGTGGTCACTCGCGCACTTCGTGGGCGTCACCCGGCCCGGCCATGTCCTTGACGGCATGGGCCGTGATGATGTCAGCCTGCTCGAAGTGCCCGCCATGGCCATCTCGTCGACGGACTGCCGTGCCCGCGTGGCTGCGAACAACCCGGTCTGGTACCTGGTCCCGGACGGGGTAGTCCAGTACATCGCCAAGTACGGCCTGTATTCCGACGCACCCGCAGGCGCGGATGACCCAACTTCCGAAGCACGCGAACCAGCCAGTACTGAATGAGTTCTCAATGAGTCAGGAACAGCCCCCAATCCGCAGCCGCCGGGAACTCCGGAAGGCCAGGGACGCCCAACAGGCTGCCCTGCCTGCCACGGAGCAGCGCCCGCCTGCCGCAAACCGGCCGGCTGACAGCGCGCCCTCGCGGGACGGCAAGGACCCGGCGGCCCGTCCCGGTCCTGCCGGGGGAGCCGCCCCTGCAGCGCGCCCGCAGCCAGCTCCGGACCCGACGGCTACGCAGCGCTCCTCCCAGATCCGGGCCCGCGACCGCGCCGCGCTGCGCACCATCAAGGAGCTTGAGGAAAAGGAAGGGCAGCTTGCTGCGGGCGGCCCGCCTACCCGGCGCCAGCTGCGGTTGCAGCAACTCAAAGAGCAGGCGCTGACTGCCGCCAATCCCATCGTTCCGGCCGCCGCTGCTCCGGCACCCAAGGCCGCGCCCGCACGTGAAGAGGGTGCGGCGGGGGAGAAGGCGGAGGACGGAAAGACTGCGCCCGGAACCGCTCCGGACGGCATGACGGTGGAACAGGCCCTGGAAGCGCGCGCCCTCATCGCCGCGCAGGCCAGGAACCAGATCGCCAAGATGGAGCACATTGCCTCCCTGGATCCGGAAGTCGTGGATCCGGACATCCTGGCGGAACAGATTGCCCTTGCCGAACGGGCCGCGGTCATGAACCGCCGGGCCATGGCACGGCAGAAGCTTGCCGAACAGGCCGGCAGCCCCGCCGCCACCGGCAGCCCTGCCGCTCCGGGAAGGGATTCCGCACCCAAGGACAAGCCCGGTCCGTCCACCGCCAGCAACCTGGCCATGGTGACGCCGCTGGAGTTCGTCCAGGTGCCCGGCGTCGAGCGGCCGGTCATGAAGCCGCCGGCCACCTCCCATGTCCCGGTCACCACCCGGCCCGGAACCAAGGTCCCCGGAACCAAAGTCCCCGGCGCTGGAAAACGGCGGCCTGCTGCCCGGCCCAAGGCATCCGCCCCGGACTCCGCGACCGGCCGCTCCCAGGTCATCGCGCGTGCCGAGGCAGCCGCCAAAGCCGCCAACCGTCCCCAACCGGTATCGCGCCCGGAGGACCAGTCGGAGGATCTCTTCGAGGACCTTCCCCGGGTTCCTGCCCGGTCCGCCTACGGACTCGATCCCCTGGACGCCGCCACGGCGGGCCTGGGCAGGGCCCGCCGGAACCGGATCCTCCAGTTCTGCATCCTCGCGTTCGGGATCCTGGCCCTCGTCGCCGGCATCATCCTGATCGTCAGCGGCATGTCCCGCTGACCCGCCTGCCGGCACCAACACTTAACCCAAACAAGGAGTCCCGTGACTGCAACAGAATCGTCCATAGCCATAGCCCGCACGGCTGCCAAAGCTGCCGCGGACAAGATCGCCCAGGATATCGTCGCCATGGATGTGAGCGAACGCCTGGCCCTCGCCGATGTCTTCCTCATCGCCTCGGCGCCCAGCGAACGCCAGGTCAATGCCATCGTGGACGGCATCGAGGAAGAACTTGCCAAGCAGGACCTTCGCCCGGTCCGCCGCGAGGGCAGGTCCGGCGGCCGGTGGGTCCTGCTGGATTACGCCGATGTCGTGATCCATGTCCAGCACGAGGAAGACCGCGTCTTCTACGCCCTGGAACGCCTCTGGAAGGACTGCCCCGTGGTGGACCTGCAGCTCGGCGACGACTCCTCCGCCAAAGCCGCTGCGGTTTCCGACAGCGAGTAGCCTCCGCCCGGCAGTGAATATTCCCGATTTGGAATTTTCGGAATTGCTGTTCTAAGATATTTGAGTTGCTTCGGGGGAGACCCCGGGGAAAGCAGCACAGAGCAGCAACAATCCGGGGCTGTGGCGCAGCTGGTAGCGCACCTGCATGGCATGCAGGGGGTCAGGGGTTCGAGTCCCCTCAGCTCCACCGGTAAGTCCGCCGGAACCACTTTGGTTCCGGCGGACTTTTTTGTGCCCACATTCCGGATGCCCGCATGGCACCTGCGGCCGGACTTTGCACCCCCGCGTTCCCGGGGATTTGTCCACGAGCGGGTGCATTCAGGGCTTGGGCGGCGGCAGATGGCGGCCGATTGGCGTCCAGCGGAAAAGTGCATTACTCTGGTCAGGTTGCTCCGGGGAATTCGACCGAAAGCGGCAAGAGTACGGGGCTGTGGCGCAGCTGGTAGCGCACCTGCATGGCATGCAGGGGGTCAGGGGTTCGAGTCCCCTCAGCTCCACCGATACACCGGAAAAGGGAACCATCACCACGTGATGGTTCCCTTTTTTGTTGCCACCGGCAACCGATAGGGGGACTAACCCTTCCGGCGCAGGTCAAAGCGCGGTACAACTGTGATTGAGGGCACATCGTCCCGCCTCCGGACTGCTTTCATCCAAAGCGGCGGCCGCGGGACGGGCTGACGAGGAGGTCGCAGATGTCCCACGCAGACGGCTACAGGCCGGACGGCGAAGCCTTTCCCGAAGAATCCCGCCTGACGCGGGACACCGCCATCCGCGGACCGGCCAGGCCCGCTCCCTACATCGGCGCCGGCATCCTGCTGGCGGCCGCCATACTCTTTCCCCTGATGCCGCAGCTCTACGCTTTTGATGCGCCACGGCTCGGCGGGATGCCATTCTTCTACTGGTACCAGCTGCTGTGGGTGCCGGTCTCCGCGATCCTGACCGGCAGCGCGTACTGGCTGGTCACCAGGGAAGACCGACGACGGCGGGCCGAGGCCCGTGCAGGCGGCCCACCCCAGGCAGGCGCTGCCTCCGCCGGGACCGGCTTGGGAGGGGACCGGCCATGAACACCCGCGAGATCAACTGGACAGCCCTGATCATTGTGGTGCTGCTCTTCGTCATCGTGGCCGTGATGGGCTTCCTGGCCGCCAAGTGGCGCCGCAGCACGGAAGTTGAGGGGCTGCACAGCCTGGATGAGTGGGGACTGGGCGGGCGTGGCTTCGGCACCTGGATCACCTGGTTCCTGTTGGGCGGGGACCTCTACACCGCTTACACCTTTGTGGCAGTGCCGGCGGCAATGTGGGCCACCGGCGCAGTGAGCGGTTTCTTCGCCGTGCCGTACACGATCGTCCTGTATCCGATCATCTTCATCATCATGAGCCGGTTGTGGTCCGTCTCCCACCGCCATGGCTACGTCACCTCGGCGGACTTCGTGGGCGGCCGCTACGGCAGCCGCTGGCTGTCCCTGGCCGTCGCCATCACCGGGATCGTGGCCACCATGCCCTACATCGCGCTGCAGCTGGTGGGCATCAAGGCGGTGCTGACCGTGCTCGGTTTGGGGAGCTCCGGCAACGTCCTGCTGACCGACCTGCCGCTGATCCTCGCCTTCGTGGTCCTGGCCGCATACACCTACACCTCGGGCCTGCGCGCCCCGGCGATGATCGCGGTCGTCAAGGACCTGCTGATCTACCTCGCCGTCATTGTGGCCGTCATCTACCTGCCCATCAAGTTCGGTGGCTGGGACACCATTTTTAGCGCAGCCCAGACCAAGCTCGGCGCGGTGAACCAGGCCACGGGCAAGCCGGCAGGGGTCTTTGTCCCCGGCGCGGCCAACTACTCCGCCTACTGGTCCCTGGCACTCGGCTCGGCCATGGCGCTGTTCATGTACCCGCACTCGGTGACGGCGGTGCTGGCCTCGAAGGCCCGCAACACCATCCGCCGCAACGCCGCCATCCTGCCGCTGTACTCGCTGATGCTCGGCTTCCTGGCACTGCTGGGTTTCGTGGCCATCAAGGCGGGTACCAAGCCGATCGACCTGGACGGATCAGTCAATCCGCAGCTGGTGGTTCCCCAGCTGTTCCTTGACCACTTCCCGGCCTGGTTTGCCGGGATCGCACTGGCCGCGATCGCCATCGGGGCCCTGGTGCCGGCAGCGATCATGTCCATTGCCGCCGCAAACATGTTCACCCGGAACATTTACCGCGACTTCATCCGGCCAGACGTCGATCCAAAGACCGAGGCGAAGGTGTCCAAGATTGTCTCCCTGGTGGTGAAGGTGGGCGCCCTGGTCTTCGTGATCGCCATGGACCAGTCGGCGGCCATCAACATGCAGCTGCTGGGCGGCATCTGGATCCTGCAGACCTTCCCCGCCGTCGTGGCCGGCCTCTACACCCGGTGGTTTGACCGCTGGGCCCTCCTGGTTGGCTGGGCGGTGGGCATCATCTTCGGAACCGTCTCCGCCTACAACGTGGTCAACCCGGTGACCAAGGCGCACTTCGGCGGGTCCGTGGCGCCGATCCCCGGCACCGACTTCAGCGTCTACATCGCGGTGTCGGCGTTCGCACTGAACCTGGTGGTCGCCGCCTTGCTGACCCTGGTGATGCGGGCCCTCAAGGTCCGGACCGGCGAAGACCTCACCCGGCCCACGGACTACGCCGCCGACGAAACGGATCCTAAAGTGGTGCAGATCGAAAAGACCCAGCATTTCACCCAGCCTGGCGGACCTTCCCCGGTGGCCTAGCCGAACTGAGGCCTGACCCCGGGGTCACCAAGCCGCCCTCCTGCCGGGTTACGTCCCGGCAGGAGGGCGCTTTCGTCACAGCCAGGAAGTCCGGCGCAACGGCGGTTCCTCCCCGCCCGGCCGGCGCACCAGGACCTGGTTGACTCCGGTGAGTCCATTTTCGAATCCAATGGCGCTGGCTGCCATATACAGCCGCCACACCCGCGCGCGCCCCTCCCCGGCCAGGCGTATCGCTTCCGCCCAGTTCTGCTCCAACCGCCTGACCCAGGCCCGGAGGGTCAGTGTGTAATGGGGCCGCAGCGCCTCAACGTCGAGGACTTCGAACCGGGCAGTTTCCAGGGCGGACACCATCTCGCCGAGGCTGATCATTTCACCGTCGGGGAACACGTAGCGGGGGATGAACGAGTCGGGATCGGGGGCGGTGGGGCCGGCGTTCCAGGAGATGGCGTGGTTCAGCAGCCGTCCACCGGGGCGCAGCAGCCCGAAGAGCGCGGCGGCGTACTCGGGGGTCTGGGCCCGTCCCACGTGCTCTGACATGCCTATGGAACTGATGGCGTCGTACGGCCCGTCCTGCACGTCGCGGTAATCCTGGACCCGGATTTCGATACTGTCCGTGAGGCCGGCGTCTGCTGCACGCTTACGCGCCAGCGTGGCCTGCTCCGTTGACAGCGTCACGCCCACCACCGTGGCGCCGTACCTGGCTGCAGCGTGGAGGGCGAAGCTGCCCCACCCGCATCCCACGTCGAGGACCCGCATTCCGGGCTGGAGGCCCAGCTTGCGGCAGACAAGGTCCAGCTTGGCCTCCTGCGCGGCGTCGAGGCCATCATCCAGGCCATCACCCAGGCCATCATCAGGCCCAGCCTCCGCTTCCGGCCCCGACCCGGCAGTTGCGTCCCCGGTGACCGGGCCGTCCGGCCACACGGCGCATGAGTAGACCATGGACGGTCCCAGCACCAGGGCATAGAAGTCGTTGCCGACGTCGTAATGATGCGAGATGGCGGCCGAATCCCGGCCCCGGGAGTGCATCCTGCCCTTCTTCGCGACACGCGCCTCTTCGGGCGGCGGAGCAGGGTTGGGTCCAATGGCGTCAAGCCGGGCTGCGGTGCGCAGCAGCAGCCAGAGCTCACCGGCGGACAGCGGGCGGAACGGACCGGGCTCCGCGAACTTGCCCGCCGAACTCAAGGCCGTAAAGGCTGCGAAGATGTCACCGGGGGCCTCGATGTCGCCTGCCACGTAGGCCCGGCTCAGACCCAGCTGCCCCGGTGACCAGAGCATGCGCCGCAGTGCCTTGCGGGACTTGAACTCCAGCACCGGCGCGTCCGGCGGGCCGGCTTCCGAGCCGTCCCAGGCCCGCAACCGAAGGGGTATCTGTCCGGTCCCCAAAACCACTCGCAGGGCCTTTTCCAGCCGGGCGGCGTGCCCAGTGGTTCCGGTTCCCGCTGATGCTGCGTCAGTGTCCATCCGCCCACCCTACGGCCGGGCTGCCCTCCACGACTATCATGGGGGAGTGATTCCTGACCCAACCGATGTGGTGGTCATCGGGGCGGGCCAGGCAGGACTGTCGGCCGCGTACCACCTGCAGCGCCGGGGGCTGGACTTTGCCGTGCTCGACGCCGAGGAAGGTCCCGGGGGCGCCTGGCGGCACCGCTGGAAGAGCCTGCGCGTGGGCACCGTCAATGGGATCAGTGACCTGCCCGGCATCGCCAAACCCGACGTGGATCCTGCCGAACCCAGCTCCGAGTTCCTGACCCGCTATTTCGGGACCTATGAGGCCGAGGTGGGCCTTAACGTCCACCGCCCCGTCAAGGTCCGGGCCGTCAGGCGTGAAGACGGCGATCCGGCGGGGCGGCTGCGGATCGAAACGTCCGACGGCGACTGGAGCGCCAAAGCACTCATCAACGCCACGGGCACGTGGACCCGTCCGTTCTGGCCCATTTATCCGGGGCAGTCAACGTTCCGCGGCAGGCAGCTGCACGTGGCCGACTACGTCTCCGCGGAGGAGTTCCGCGGCCGGCATGTGATCGTGGTGGGCGGGGGCATCTCCGCCGTGGGTCTGCTCGAGGAGATATCACGCATCACCACCACCAGTTGGTTCACCCGCAGGGAACCGGTCTGGCGCGACGCTGAGTTTGATGCCAGGGCGGGCCACGACGCCGTGGCGCTCGTGGAGGAGCGGGTCCGCCAGGGGCTTCCGCCGCAAAGCGTTGTCTCGGTGACGGGCCTTATCTGGACGCCCGCCCTGCGCGCGGCCAGGGAGCCGGGCGCCCTGGACCGGCAGCCCATGTTCACCTCCATCGAACCCGGGGGTGTCCGCCGCGCCGACGGCAGCCTGCTGAGGGCCGACGTCATCCTCTGGGCCACCGGCTTCAGGGCCGAACTGGAACACCTGGCGCCGCTTCACCTGCGGGGGCCGGGCGGCGGGATCGCCATGGACGGAACCCAGGTGGCAGCCGAGCCGCGCGTCCACCTGGTGGGTTACGGCCCGTCGTCGTCCACCATTGGCGCCAACCGGGCGGGGCGCGCAGCAGTGGCTGCGATCCTGAAGCTGCCGGGCATTGCGGCGGCAGCGGAAACGGTAACGTTGGGGTGATGCCCCGGGTCCCGGGGCCGGCAAAAGCAACAGAAGGCGGCAGGACACCGGTGGCAGTAAACACCCTGGCGGACATCTTCGACGCACTGCGCCGGCGGCCCGATGTTGAGGCCCCCAACCTGCAGGCGTGGGACGCCACCGACAGGCTGCTGCTGGAGACCGCGGTGCAGCTTGGGCGGGCAGGCACTGCCGTGGCCGTCATCGGGGACCGCTACGGGGCGTTGACGCTCGGCGCCTCCGAACTGCTTGCCCCGGACTCGCTGCGCGTGCACCAGGACCTGGTCACCGGGGAACGGGCGCTGCGGCTTAACGCTGCCGAACTGTCGGCCAGGCGTGAGGCTGCCGGGCTTCCGGCGGACAGCGCCGGGTCCGGTTTCGTGCAGCTGCCCCTGGGGCCCGAACTGCTGGCCGGAGCGGACACCGTCCTGCTGCAGCTCCCCAAGACCCTGGCGGAGCTGGAGGAGATCGCTGCCGCCGTGGCCGGGCACGCCGCACCGGATGTCCGCCTGCTGGCGGGTGGCCGGGTGAAGCACATGTCACTGGGCATGAACGCGGTCCTTGAACGGTACTTCGTTTCCGTGCAGCCCCAGCTCGCACGGCAAAAATCGCGGGTTCTCCTTGCTGCCGGCCCCAAAACCGCCACGGCCGCCCCGCGCTTTCCCGTGGTGGAGCACCTTGACGGGCTGGACCTGGACGTGGCCGCGCACGGCGCTGTTTTTGCCGGCGCCCGGCTGGACATCGGCACACGCTTCCTGCTGACGTTCCTGCCCGCCATGAAGCCGGCGCAGCACGCCGTCGACCTCGGCTGCGGCACCGGCATCCTCGCCGCGATGTATGCCAGGCAGTTCCCTTCCGCCGCCGTCACGGCAACGGACCAATCGGCGGCCGCCGTGCAGTCCGCGCTGGCCACCGCCCGCCTGAATGGACTTGCGGACCGGATCACGGTGCTGCAGGACGACGCGCTCAGCACCTTCCCTGACGGCTCTGTGGACGCCGTACTCCTGAACCCGCCGTTCCACGTTGGTGCCGGTGTGCACGCCGGTGCGGGGCTGAAAATGATTGAAGCGGCGGGACGGGTCTTGGCGCCCGGCGGCGAGCTGTGGACGGTCTACAACCGGCACCTGGCCTACCTCCCGGCGCTGGAGCGGCACGTAGGACCCACGGTGGTAGAGGGCCGGAACCCAAAGTTCACGGTCACCCGCAGCACACGCAGCTCACGCTGAGCCAATCCCCGGCCTCACCGGCCAAAACATCCGCCGCGCCGCTGCCCGCGCATGTGGGCGCGGGCGCACGCTTGACGTACGATTCAAAGCATCACCACCGCCAGGTAGCCGAAGACGTTTAGGGGACACAGTGTCTGAGATCCGCCAATCCTCTCCGAGGCGCGGAACCAACTTGCCCAGGATGGGGGACTTCAACCTCACCGTCATCCTCGACGCAATCCGCAGGACGTCCGGGGGACTCAGCCGGGTGGAACTCGCCCAGATCGTCGGCCTGTCGCCCCAGACCATTTCGAACATTTCCCGCCGGCTGCTGGACCAGCACCTGATCGTCGAGGCAGGCAAGGAGGGCAGCGGCCCCGGGAAGCCGCGCACCATCCTCCGCCTCAACCCCGGTGGCATGTACGCCCTCGGGGTCCACCTGGACCCGGCCGTGACAACGTTCGTGGTGCTGGACCTCGTCGGAGCAGTGGTACGGCACTCACGGATCAAGACCCCCGGCGGAAACGATCCGGCCGCCGTCATTGCCACCATCGCCGCGGAGCTGGCCCAGCTCGTGGAGGATTCCGGCGTGGACCAGGGCCGCATCGCAGGACTCGGAGTGGCCGCTCCCGGCCCCATCGACCTGGACCACGGCACTGTGGTGGACCCGCCGCTGCTTCCCGGGTGGGACCGGGTGGAACTGCGGGACGCCCTGGCCAAGGCCACCGGCTACTCCGTGCTGGTGGACAAGGATGTGACCAGCGCTGCCGTGGCGGAAACGTGGGCCGGCGGCCCCAGCGGCGCCGGCAGTTTCGTGTTCATGTACATGGGTACCGGCATCGGCTGCGGGATCGTCCTCAACGATGAAGTGGTCCGGGGGACGTCCGGCAACGCCGGCGAAATCGGCCACATCATCGTGGACCCGGGCGGACCCCTTTGCGACTGCGGACAGCGCGGCTGCGTCAAATCCTCCGCCATTCCGCAGGTCCTGGTGGCGGAAGCGGTGGCCGCGGGAATCCTGGAGGGCGCGCAGGCCGGGAGCGCCGCCGAAATCCAGCAGAGCTTTTCCGAGCTGTGCGCCCGTGCGTACGCAGGGGACGAAGGTGCCGCCGCCATCCTGGACAAATCAGCCGTCCTCGTTGCCCGGGCGGTATCGGTGGTCACCAACACCCTGGATGTTGAACGGGTGGTTTTCGGCGGCCCGTTCTGGACCTGCCTGTCGCAGCGCTACCTCGAACTGGTCCCGCCGCTGCTGGACGCCAACAGCGCCGCCCGCCTGATCCACCCCATCGAAGTTGTGGGCACCGGGGTGGGGGAGGACGTCGGCGCCATCGGCGCAGCCTCGCTGGTCCTTGAACATACGCTCGCGCCCCGCGCCCAACGGCTCCTGCTGGAAAGCTGACCGCGACAATGTTTCGCCGGGCATCCAAGACATTATCCGTGGTGGCCGCCGCGGTCATGGTCCTCGCAGCCTGCACGCCTGCCGATCCGGCGGGCGGAAACAGGACCATCAAGGTGGCATACCAGAAGACAGACTCGTTCACCGCCCTGGACACCATGTTCCAGAACGCGAAGAAGGAGTTCGAAGCCGCAAACCAGGGCGTCACGATCGAACTGCAGCCCATCCAGGCCAATGATGACGACTACGGCACCAAGCTGGCCCTGGCGCTGCGGTCGCCCTCCACCGCCCCGGACGTCTTCTACGAGGACACGTTCAAGGTCCGCTCCGACGTGGACGCCGGCTACCTCCTGAACCTGGACAGCCGCCTGTCGGGGTGGGGGGACTGGAATAAGTTTGACGCGGGCGCCAAGGAAGCAGGCAAAGCGGACGACGGCGGCACGTACGCGGTGCCGCTGGGCACCGACACGCGCGCCATCTGGTACAACAAGAAGGTTTTTGAGGCTGCCGGCATCGGCCTGCCGTGGCGCCCGTCCAGCTGGCAGGACATCCTGGACACCGCCAGGAAGATCAAAGCCTCCCAGCCGGATGTGATCCCCTTCAACATGTATGCCGGCAAGGGCACCGGTGAAGGAAGCGTGATGCAGGGTTTCTACGAGCTCCTGTACGGCACCGGCGCAAGCCTTTATGACCAGGATTCGAAAAAGTGGGTCGTTGGCTCGGCCGGCTTCAAGGATTCGCTGACCTTCCTCAAAACCCTCTATGGGGAAAAGCTCGCAGTGCCCCCGGCCCAGGCGCTGGACCCGAACATCTGGAAAAAGGTGTTCGGCGAATGGTTCCCCAAGGCAAAACTTGGCGCAACCGTGGAAGGCTCCTACGCGCCGTCGTTCTGGCAGGACGGCGGAAGCTATGCCTGGCCGGGCTACGGGCAGGACATGGCAGTGGCACCGTTCCCAACCCAGACCGGGGCCGCGCCCGGTGCAGTGAGCATGTCCGGAGGGTGGACGTTGGCCCTTGGCGCGGAAACCAAGCAGCCCGACCTCGCGTTCAATTTCCTGACCACCGCCCTGAACGCAAAGAACTCCCTGGCGTTCACGGTGGACAGCTCGCAGATCGCCGTCCGCACCGACGTCGCCGCCGACCCCGGCTACCAGTCGGCCAACCCGTTCGTGAAGGACGTGTCCAGCCTGGTCGCGGTCACCAGGTACCGGCCCGCGACGTCCGACTATCCACGCATCTCCGCTGCCGTGCAGGAGGCCACCGAGGCCGTGATCACCGGCAGCAGGACGCCGGAGCAGGCGGCGGCGGATTATGACACGGCCGTGGCCGGCATTGTGGGCGGCGACAAAACCATCCGGAAGTAGCGGTGCCCGCCAGCCACCGCAGACGGCAAGTGCTTCGCTATCTGCCGGTCCTTCCCGCCGTCGTGCTCCTGCTCGTGTTCCTCGCCGGCCCCGTGCTGTGGGCTTTCCACGCCTCGCTCACCAACGCCGGACTGACCGGCCGGCATGCCAGGAACCCCGAATGGGTGGGGCTGGACAACTACCAGCGGCTGCTGCAGGACCCGGTCCTTCCGCTTTCGCTGGCCCTGACCGTCCTGTTCGTCGCCGGTTCGGCGATCCTGGGCCAGAACGTACTGGGCCTCGCCCTTGCGGTCCTGATGCGGCGTGCACGGCCCGTGGTCTCCGCAACCGTTGGGACCGCCGTCGTGGCCGCCTGGGTCCTGCCGGAAATCGTGGCGGCGTTCGCGGCCTACGCCTTCTTCAGCCGCGACGGGACACTCAACCAACTCCTGGGCCGGCTGGGGGTGCCGGAAACCGACTGGCTCTATACGGTTCCCATGGCGGCCGTGATCCTGGCCAACGTGTGGCGCGGAACCGCCTTTTCCATGCTGGTGTACCGGTCCGCACTCAGCGGGGTCCCCGGCGAGCTGACCGAGGCCGCGCAGATGGACGGAGCCGGCGCCTGGCAGCGGCTGGCGTTCATCACACTGCCCGTGATCCGGGGCAGCATTGCCACCAACCTGATGCTGGTCACGCTGCAGACACTCGCCGTCTTCACCCTGATTTGGGTCATGACCGCCGGGGGCCCTGCCAACGGCAGCACCACGCTGCCCGTCATGGCCTACCAGGAAGCCTTCAAATTCGGCGACATCGGCTACGGCACTGCCGTCGCTACGGTCCTGATCCTCATCGGCGCCGTGTTCGGGGCAGCCTACCTCCGCCTCCTCAGGGAGCAGAGACCGTGACCGCCCGCAACGTACGTGCCCGCAGCACCTGGGCGGACGTGGCCCTGCTGCTGACCGGCGCCTGCTTCCTGCTGCCCCTGCTCTGGCTGGTCCTCGGTTCAGTGGACCCCTCCGCCGGACACGCGGTCAAGGTCCCCCAACAGCCCGGACTGGATAACTTCGCCGCCGTCCTCACTCCTGAACTGCTCTTCCGCCCGCTGTGGAACAGCCTCCTGCTGTCCGCGGGTACCGGGCTGGTGACGCTGGCGGCGGCCGTGCTTGCCGCCTACCCCCTGTCCCGCTACCGGTCACGCTTCACGACGCCCTTCATGTACGGCATCCTGTTCGGCACCTGCCTGCCCATCACGGCCATCATGGTGCCGGTCTACGGCCTGTTCGTGCAGCTCCGGCTGCTGGATTCCCTGCCGGCCACGGTGCTGTTCCTGGCCGCCACCAGCTTGCCCATGGCGATCTGGATGACCAGGAACTTCATGGACGCCGTACCGCTGGCGCTGGAGGAAGCAGCCTGGGTGGACGGCGCCTCCAGGCTGGCCGGGCTGCGTTCAATCGTGCTTCCCCTCATGGGCCCGGGCCTGGGCGTGGTGTTCATCTTCGTGTTCATCCAGGCCTGGGGAAACTTCTTCGTCCCGTTCGTGCTGCTGCTCTCCGAGGGAAGGCAGCCGGCAGCAGTATCGATCTTCAGCTTCTTCGGCCAGCACGGGGCAGTGGCGTACGGCCAGCTGGCCGCATTCTCAATCCTCTATTCGGTTCCGGTCCTGGCCCTTTACGCCATCGTGGCGCGCGGGACCGGCAACTCACTGGCCCTGTCGGGAGCTGTCAGGGGCTAATCGATGTCCTCGAGCACCACGCCGAACGGCAGGGTGTCGTCCAGGTGGGCCTGGTGGCCGTGATGGGTGTCCACCACGCGGACGCCGTGGAGTTTATCGGCAGCGGACTGCATCAGGACGGGCCTGACAGTGTCGATCACCATCTGGCTCTTGCCGGCGAGATATTCCTTGTAACTGGCTGGGAGCTCAATCATGGCAAAAGGATAGACCTGCCGGACCCGCATGGGGAGGGGTGCCCATTGCCGGATCCGGGCTGCCCGGCTTGGATAGGATGGCGGACGGGACACGGCCGGCCCGGACCCGCGCGCCCAAAACCGTCATCAGGGGGAAACCAGTGCTTTCGACCAGCGTGCCCGCAAGAATCCAGCCTGCGGAGCTGGCCAGGGCGCAGCAAGTGGCCGCCAACATCTCACGCAGTTTCGATGCGAAGGTTGTGGGGCAGTCCCGGCTGCGGGAATCGCTGCTGGTGGGCCTGCTGACCGGCGGCCACATCCTGCTGGAGAGCGTCCCGGGACTGGCCAAGACCACCGCCGCGCAGACCCTGGCCGACGCCGTCAGCGGTGAGTTCCGCCGCATCCAGTGCACCCCGGACCTGCTGCCCAGCGACATCGTGGGAACCCAGATCTACGATGCCGCGAAGGGCAGCTTCCACACCCAGCTCGGCCCGGTCCACGCCAACATCGTGCTGCTGGATGAGATCAACCGCTCCAGCGCCAAGACCCAGAGCGCCATGCTGGAGGCGATGCAGGAACGCCAGACGTCCATCGGCGGCCAGGACTACCGGCTGCCCTCCCCGTTCCTGGTCCTGGCCACCCAGAACCCCATTGAGCAGGAGGGCACGTACCAGTTGCCTGAGGCGCAGATGGACCGCTTCATGCTCAAGGACGTCCTGGACTACCCCAGTCCTGCGGAAGAGGCCGAGATCATCCGCAGGATCGACGCCGGCGTCTACACCCCCGGACAGAAGCCCGCCGCAGCCGCCTCCCTGGATGCCGTCACCGAGATCCAGGAACTGGCCACCCGCATCTACATCGATCCGGCCGTCATCAACTACATCGTCGGACTGGTGTACGTGACCCGGAACGCGTCCCAGTACATCGACGCCAGGCTTGCCGGGTTCATCGAGTTCGGCGCCAGCCCCCGTGCCAGCATCGCCTTCAGCCGGGCAGCCCGTGCGGTGGCGCTGCTGAACGGCAGGGACCACGTCATCCCCGAGGACGTCAGGTCGCTGGCCCACAGGGTGCTGCGGCACCGGCTTATCCTGAACTTCGATGCGGTGGCCGAGCAGGTTCCCGTGGAATCGGTGATCGACGCCGTCGTGGCCGCCGTCCAGACTCCCTGACCCCGCATGGCCAGCCTCCTCCAGCGCGTGAAATCGAAGATGGCCATCTTCGCGCACCGCAAAGCCCGCGGCATGCTCGACGGCGAGTACGGCTCGGTGTTCAGGGGCCGCAGCCTGGACTTCGATGACCTGCGCGCCTACGTGCCCGGCGACGAGGTCCGCGATATCGACTGGAAAGCGTCGGCGCGCCACGGCTCACCCCTGATCCGGCGTTACGTGGCTGTCCGCCGCCAGACTGTCCTCCTCGTCACCGACACGGGGCGCAACATGGCCGCGGAGGCGCTGTCCGGGGAAGTGAAAAAGGACATCGCCGTGCTGTCCCTCGGCGTCCTGGGCTACCTGGCCCACCGGCACGGCGACCTGGTGGGGCTGGTGTGCGGTGACTCATCGGCCACCCGTTCATTCCCGGCAAAGAGCGGGGAGGCCCACCTGGAACGGCTGCTGCGGCACGTGGACTCCCGCACCGGCCTGGAAGCGGCAGCCAGCAGGATCCAGGACCAGCTCGACTACGTGGCGCGCAACATCAAGGGCCGCCACCTGCTCTTCGTCGTCGCTGACGAACTGGCCGCGGACGATGCCACCGGCCGGCTCCTGCGCCGGCTGCGCGCCCAGCACGAGATCCTCTGGCTGACGGTCAGGGACGCGGAACTGGCGCCCTCACCCGTGGCCGGGGCAAGCCCACACACCGGCGGGGACTCCTACAGCGTGGCCGATTCCTCCCTCCTGGCCTGGCAGCCGGCCACATCCGCGGCAGTGGCGGCCGCCTACGCCACAGCCGCCGAAGAACGCGGCGCGGGCCGTAAGGCCATGTTGCGCGCGGCCGGGATCACGGAGGGTGAAGTGGCTGGCAGCGGGGGCGTCATCACCGGCCTGTTCGCCCTCCTGGAAAGGCACCGGCGTGCAGGCTGAGCCCGGCTTCTACGGCCCGTTGCAGTACAGCCCCGCCTGGATGTGGTGCGGCGCGGCACTCCTGGCCCTGGTGGCCGGGTGGTACGTCTTCGTGCTTGCCACCACCCGCCCGGCTGCCCGCTCCCAACCCGGCAGCGCCGGCTCCCGGTCCGCCCTGACGGAACTGACTGCACTCAAGGCGGCGTACCTCGAGCGCATCCATGATGTGGACCGGGAAGCGGCGGCCGGAAACCTCGCCGAACGTGCCGCGCACCAGGAGATCAGCCTCCTGCTGCGCGGGTTTGTCCGGGACGCAACGGGTGTCGATGCCACCAGGATGACCCACCAGGACCTGGCCCGGCACCCCCTCCCGGCGGCCGCCGCTGTTATCGAAGCCCTTTACCCCGCCGAGTTCGGGCCCGGCCCGCTGCCATCTGTCACTGCGTCGGCGGCAAGGGCTTCCGAGGCGGTGCGGGCGTGGAACTGATCTTCTGGTGGCTGCTGCCGCCCGCCGCTGTTGCTGCCGGGGCTGCGGCATGGATCGCGTTGCGCAGGAACCGGCGCCCCAATGAACGACGACGGCCCGTGGCGCACGCCGACAGGCTCACGCGGCTCCCGGAATACCAGGCAGCCCTCAGGCGCCACCGCCGCCTGCTGGCCGCGGCCGGAACGGCCTGCGCGGTGCTGCTGGCCTCTGCGGCTGTTGCGGCAGCACGGCCGGCTGACGTGACCACCATCCGCCCGGAGCAGCACAACCGCGACATCATGCTGTGTCTGGATGCGTCCGGCTCCATGAGCAGTGCCGACGCCGCGGTAGTGGACGTCTTCGCCGGGCTGGCGAAAGACTTCGACGGCGAGCGGATCGGCCTGACCATTTTCGACAGCAGCGCCATCCAGGTCTTTCCGCTGACCGACGACTACGCCTACGCCCAGGAGCAGCTCCAGGGCGCCAAAGACGCCTTCAACGGCAAGCCCGGCAGTTCCGGATTCCTGGACGGCACCTGGAGCGGCAGGGGATCGTCCCTGATTGGTGACGGCCTGGCATCCTGCCTCAACAGCTTCCCAGGCAGCACCGGCGGATCCTCCGCTGCTGCCGGGACCGCCGCAGGCGGGGGCAGTACGCCGACGCGCTCGCGGTCGGTGGTGCTGGCCACGGACAACTTCCTTTCCGGCAAGCCGATCATGACCCTGGAGCAGGCTGCGCAGCTGGCCAAGGAGCGGTCCGTGCGCGTCTACGCCTTGAATCCGGGCGACCTGGACTACGGCAGCGGTTCCGACCAGCCCGGTGCCCAGCTGCGTGCTGCAGCGGAGTCCACCGGCGGTTCGTACTACGCCCTGGACAGTCCCGATGCTGTGCCGGGAATTGTAGCCGCCGTGGAGCGAACCGAAACGGCGGGGATCCAGGGGGCGCCACGCGCCGTGTTCTCGGAAGTTCCGGCCCTGCCGCTGGGTGTTGCGTTGTTGTCCGGGCTGGTCCTGTGCGCAATCCTGTGGCGCCTGCAGCCGACACCGCTGCGCAGCAGGGCGTGGCTGCGGCGGGGGGCCATCGTCCTGGTGCTCCTGGCAGCAGTCCTGCGGCCCAGCGTTCCCGGCGGCTCCGTGCAGGCTGCCACAGCCGACCTCAACGTGTTCTTCGTGGTGGACACCACCACCAGCATGGTGGCCGAGGACTACGGCAATGGCTCTCCGCGCCTGGAGGGCGTCCGCAAGGACATCAAGGCCATCGCAGAACGGCTGCCCGGCGCCCGTTTCTCGGTGATCACCTTCGACACCACCGCGCACGTCCGGATGCCGCTCAGCACCGACACGCTGGCGCTTGAGACCATCACGGAAGTCATGGAACCACAGGTGACCGCCTATGCGAGGGGCAGCAGCATCACCGCCGCCAGGGAGGTGCTTTTCGAGCGTCTGGCCGCTGCCCGGGACAGCCAGCCCGGGCGGCCCAGGCTGGTGTACTACCTGGGGGACGGTGAGCAAACCAGCGGCAATGAGCCGGAGGCCATGAAGGTCGACGGCGGATTGGTGGCCGGGGGAGCGGTGCTGGGTTACGGGACGCCCGGCGGCGGCCGGATGAAGGAGAACACCGGCCAGGCCTCCGACGGCGGGGGAACCGGGGGAGGGAACGTTCCGCGGGCGCCGGCGGAGTACGTGCAGGACACCCGGGCCGGCGGCGCGGGGGACGCCCTGTCGGTCATCGACGAAGGCCGGCTGCGGACCGTTGCCTCCCAGCTGGGCGTGCCCTATGTCCACCGTGGTGCCGGCGATCCGGTGGCGGCCATGATGGAACAGGCGCACCCCGGCAGGGCCGAACGGTCAGACCAGGACGGTTCGCTGGCCGCGGCCACTGAGCTTTATTGGATCTTCGCCGCCGGAGCTTTCCTGCTGGCCTTGCCGGAAGCTGTGGGCATCCTGCGGCAGCTTCGCGGGTTTCGGCCATCTCCCGGCGAAAGGAGGGTACGGTGAACGCCACGGTCCGCAGGCGCCGGCTGCTGCTGTGGTCCGTGCTGCCGGTGCTCCTCATACTGTGCTTCGCCGCCAAGCTGCTCAGCCTGGGTATCCTCGCCCGTCAGGCCACCGCCGGTTTCGAGGCCGGAAGCGCGTCCACGGTGGGCACGGCGGCCGGCGGCCTGGGAATAGCCAACCTGGTGGAGCCGCACAAGGCGCCGTTCGCCTCGGGGGACGCTGCCGTGCTGGCCGGTGATGACGGGACTGCCAGAGCCCTGTTTGAACAGTCACTGCAGATGGTCCCGGGAGGCTCGGGCGACGAATGCCTGGTTCGGGTGAACCTGGTCCTGGTGATTGAACGGCTTGGTGACAAGCGCCTCCAGGCCGGCGACCCGGCGTCGGCCGTTCCCCTCTTCAAGCAGGCGCTGGACATTGCCGGGCAGGCGCCGGAAAGCTGCCGGTCCAACGACGCGGAGGACGGAGCGGGCAGCCGGTTGTCGGACGCTGAGGGGCGGCTGGAAGACAAACTGGGGGCTGCCGGACAAAAAGCGGCGCAGGACCCTGCGCAAGCCGGGGAACCGTCTCCGGATCCATCCGGTGACACGCGGCAGAGCCAACTGGGCCAGCTTCAGGACAGTGCGCGGCAGGCCGAACGCGAGCGGAACAGCGGGCGCGAACGGGAGGAGTACCTGGACAGTAACGGCGGGACCGCGCCGGAGCGGCCCTGGTAGGAACGGCTGCCGGCGAAGAAAATTCTGTTGCCGGAAGAAACAACCTGTAAAACTGCGTCTTAATTCGGCGCCGACTTGTACCTCCTGAGCCGGCACCCCTAGAGTCTTATACAAGTTACCGCGGTAACGTGTCAGCGATCCTCCCTTCCGGAGGGTGTGGGTGCCCCCATGTGGGCCTGACATTTGCTCACGGACTACTTCATTCCAGGCGTAGCAGTCGCGGCTGCGTCCTCGTGGAGTCCCTCCGTGTTCCCCAAACTCAAATTCATTGCCGGTTGTCCGCCTCCTCAGGCAGGCAGCCCCAATGGCCCAAAAGCCAAGGATGCAAATGTCACCACCAGGCCTTATTGACGCACATCCCCAACTATCCGAGACCGCCCCGGTGGCGCTCTCCTACGAGTTGTTCCCCCCGCGTTCGCCCGCGGCTGCGGAGACCCTCTGGACCACCATCCGTGAGCTGGAGACCACTGAGCCTGACTACGTCTCCGTGACGTACGGCGCCAGCGGATCAAACCGGGACACCGCCCTCGAGCTCATCAACCGGCTCCTGGTCGAAACCACGCTGCGGCCACTGGCCCACCTGACCTGCGTGGGCAACACCCCCCAGGAACTTGCTGCGATCATTGGCGACCTGCTGGACATCGGGGTGCGTGGCATCCTCGCCCTGCGCGGCGACCTCCCCCAGGACGGCGCCCAGCCGGCGGCCGGGTCCCTGCGGTACGCCCAGAACCTGATCGACCTCATCCGCCGGGTGGAGCAGCGACGTTCGGCCTTGCTCTGTGCCGGGAAGATCGCTGTTGGCGTGGCTGCCTATCCCACCCGCCACCCGGAGTCACCCAGCGAGGACCACGACGTCGAAGTGCTTCTCGCCAAGCAGCGTTCCGGCGCCGATTTCGCCATCACCCAGGTGTTTTTCGAAGCCGCGCAGTATGAGGACCTGCTCACGCGGGCCCGCCGTGCCGGCGTGACCATTCCCATCATCCCCGGCGTCATGCCGTTCACCAGCCTCCGCCGCCTCAAGCGGCTGGGGGAGTTGGCAGGAGTGGAACCGGCGCCCAGGCTGATGGAACGCCTCGCGGCTGCGGACAACGACATTGATAGGCTCCACATCGGCGTAGACGCCACCGTCGACCTCGCCAATGCCGCCCTCGATGCCGGAGCTCCCGGTCTCCACCTCTACACCTTCAACGAGCACCAAAGCGCGCTGGAAGTCCTGGACAAGCTCGCCCTGCCACGCCACAACCGCAGCAGCCACGCCCGGGCTGCCGTCGCCCGGCCCCAGCTGGCCAGCTGAACGCCGGCCCGGCACCGCTCCATCGAGGCCGCCCGTTCCCGCATGGAGGTTGTCCACGACCTTGAGGCCACGCGGCTTTGGCCGCGGCGTCTACGACATCCACTCCCCGCGCGTTCCCGGCGAGCAGGAAGTCACTGAGCTGCTCAGCACCGCCGTCCGGCATGTAACGTCCCGCCAGCTCTGGGTCAACCCTGACTGCGGCCTGAAGACCCGCGGCCACGCCGAAACTGAGGAATCCCTGCGGAACCTGGTCAAGGCCACGCAAGCCGTCCGGGCAGGACTGCTGGAAACGGCACGCTGACCGAGACGGGCCGCACGCCGGCAGGTCACCCCATGTCGCCTGCCGGCGCCGCCTCTTTCATCCTCAGGGCGCTCACCAGCAGCCACACGGTCCATGCGAGGATCGCCACGATGCCCACCAAGGTGGGCAGCGTGTTCGCCGCGGAGAATCCCGAGGCCCCGATGATCCATCCCTGGACCAGATAGGCCAGACCAGACAGCGCCATGAGGTAGCCGATGATGCGGGAAACGTCGCGGGCCGCTGCGACAACAACACCCAGAAGCACCAGCGCGGTGCCCAGCAGGAAGTTCTGGTAGCTGCGCATTCCCCATTCCAGCCAGCGGATGCCCTCTGCCGTGGCGAACCGTGCCGCTTTCTCCGGCTCGGGCGCGGCGGCCCAGGCATCCACCGCCTGCTTCAGTGCCACGCCGTCCACCGCCTGCAGGGCTGCATAGAGCGCCAGGGCGGCAGCTGCGGAGAGGACACCGAAGCGGGCAGTCCAGGACACGGCGTGCCGCTGGATGTCGACGGCGGGCCAGAGGGCAACCAGGCCGGCGCACACCAAGGCCATGCCTATGAACTGGCCCAGATGGACAGCGGTCCACACGCCGCTTTCGGCGTAGGCGGTGAATGAGGCAACGTGGTCGTTCGCGTCGTGGGATTCGGCGTGGAACACGCCGGCGATAATTGAAACGGCGACACCGGCGAGCAACAGTATGGCCGAAAGCCGCCAGGTCCGGGCTCTGGCATCCTTCATGGGTTCATGGTGGAACCGGGCCCGGGGAACGGCCAGTGCCAAAAGCCCCGTTCAGGACTCCCAGACGATTTCGTCGTCCACCACGCCGTCCTGGTCCGCGGACGCCACCAGCACCTCATCGGTGAAGTGCTCCCCGAGGGTGAAATCAAGAACGAAGTAGCGCTCCGGCTGACCGGGGTAAATGGCCACGTGCCCCAGTTTCAGGGCCTTGAGGAACACCTCGTTGGTAAGCTGGCTCCGGTCCTGGACGCCGAAGACCTTGTGCAGCTGTTCTTCTTTGAGCGCGTTGCAGTGGAAGTGCAGGTACTCCTGCGGGCTGGTGCCCTCCTGCTCCAGTTCCTCCGCAATCATTTCCCGGACCTCGTCCACCAGTTCGGGCAGGAACCGCAGCCGGTACTCGACTTTGCGCAGCGCGGCTTCATCGAAGTGGTCGTGGGCGTTGATGTTCAGGTCGAGTTCCAGCGGATGGCCGCGCAGCTCATGTTTGGCGGCGAAGAGGTGATCCATGCCGTGGTTGAGCTCAATCTCCCCAAAGTGCTGGCTCGCTACCTTGTTCATATTCTCAACATAGACCCGAAGGGCAGACCATTCCAGCGTTCCGGGCTAATTCACCGCGGTGCGCATCCCCGCGAGCGTTTCGGCCAGCAGGTCAACGAAAAGCTGCACCCGGGCCGTTTTCCGGTCATTGATCAGCAGCGCAAAGACGTTCCGTGCCAGCCGGATTTCGGGGACGTCCAGCACCACCACGCCTGCGGGCTTGTTCCGCAGCGCCAGTTCCGGAACCAGGGCAGCGCCCAGGCCGGCAGCCGCCATCTCCAGGCTGGCATGGAAGTCATCGCTGTGCGCCACCACCCGCGGGTGCAGGTTGCAGCCGGCGAAGAGGCGCTCAATGACCATGGCGTCACTGGTGCCGGGATGGTGCATGATCCAGGGCATCTCGGAGAGGTGGTCGGCCGCGACCTTCGCATCGGCCCGGAAGCCCCAGCCGGCGGGAAGCACCACCCGGAAATCATCGTCGCCGATCCACTGCCGGTTGATCGTGTTGGGCCACGCGAAGCCGGTCTGGCCCACCTGGAACACCACGGCCAGGTCCAGGTCGCCTCCGGTGCGCAGCCCCTGGATGGTCTGGCCCGGTTCTGCGACGGATACCCGCAGGTCGATTCCCAGCTTCTTCCACGCGGGATTCTTGAGGATCCGCGGCAGGACGTACGTTGCCAGGCTGGGAAAGATCCCCAGCCGCAGTTCCTGGCTGCCGGTGTCCTGCGTCCGTGAGGCGGCGGCCATCAGTGCTTCGATGTCCGTGAGCACTTTGGCGGCGTGCCGGGTCATGACGACGGCGGCTTCCGTAGGGATCACGGCGCGCGCCGACCGCTGGAAGAGGGTGACGCCCGTTTCCCGCTCCAATGCTGACATCTGCTGCGAGACGGCGGAGGCCGTGTAGCCGAGTGTTGCGGCTGCCGCAGCGAACGATCCCAGCCGCGTGACCTCCAGTAAGGTCTTCAGATGTACGGGGTTTACCACCAGTTCACAGTACTGCACCCATCCGCCGCCGCGACCGCGCCGAATAGCCGTCTGTATAACCAGCACAGCGGCAATGTTCAGCAGAGGAGCCTGAAGTGTCACTTGACCCAGCAGTAAGTGCAGGCGGCCGGCGGCGCGTAGCCGTGATCGGCAGCGGGGTGGCCGGATTGACCGCCGCCTACGTACTGAACAGGCAGGACGACGTCACCCTGTTTGAGGCCGATTCGCGGCTGGGCGGCCATGCCCACACCCACGACATGCCCCAGGCCGACGGAAGCGTCATTGGCGTGGATACTGGGTTCATCGTGCACAACGAACGGACGTATCCCACCCTGCTCCGGCTCTTCGCGGAACTTGGCGTCGAAACCCAGGATTCGGAGATGAGCATGTCGATCCGCTGCGATGGCTGTGGACTGGAATACGCCGGCGCCCGCAACGGCGCCCGCGGCATCATTGCCAAGCCATCCAGCCTGCTGCGCGGACGCTACCTGCTGATGCTGCTGGAGGTCACCCGTTTCTACCGGAAGGCGAGGGCACTGCTCAGGACGGCGCCGCCGTCGGTCGTCAGCGACGAAGTTGACGTGCCCGAACTGACGCTGGGGGAATTCCTGGCGCGGGAAAAGTTCAGCAGCTACTTCATTTCCCACTTCATGACCCCGGTGGTCAGCGCCGTCTGGTCCTGCGATCCCACCACCGCCCTGGCCTATCCGGCGCGGTACCTCTTCACGTTCCTTGGCCACCACGGCATGCTGGGCGTCAAGGGCTCGCCGCAGTGGCGCACCGTGACCGGCGGCTCGGCACGGTACGTCGAAAAGCTTGCCGCCACGCTCCCCGACGTGCGCCTGAAAACTCCCGTGACCGCCATCCGGCGCCTGCCCGGGGGCGTGGAGCTGGCAACGGCCGGCGGCCTGGAAGGCTTTGACGCCGTCGTGATCGCCACCCATCCCGCCCAGGCACTCGGCTTCCTGGCCGACGCCACCCCGGAGGAGAAGGAGGCGCTCGCCGGCATGCCCTATTCCGTGAACCACACCGTGTTCCACCGGGACCCCTCGGTCCTGCCCACGGCGGACAACGCGAAGGCGTCCTGGAACTACCGACTCCCGGCCTGCGACGCGCGGCCGGACAAGGTCCTGGTGAGCTACGACCTCACCCGGCTGCAGCGGCTTGAGCCCGCGGACGGCCGCCCCTATCTGGTGAGCCTGGGCGAGTCGGAGCTGATCTCCGACGACGCCGTGTTGGAACGGATGGTGTACGAACACCCGCAGTACACCCCGGAATCCCTGAAAGCCCAGCAGGCCATCGCGGCGCTGGGCGACGGCAGGATCGCGTATGCCGGGGCGTACCTTGGCTGGGGCTTCCACGAGGACGGAGCCCTCTCCGGGGTACGCGCCGCGGAGAAGCTGGGCCGCACCTGGCCGGTGGCCCGGGCCGACGATTCCGCGGACTCCACCGGCGAGGGGGAGCGGGAACTGCTGTCCGCAGAACCTGTATGACCATGGAGGCCTCGATCTACCGCACGTCCATTTCGCATGTGCGGCGCACCCCGTTGAAGAATGCTTTCACCTACCGGAGCTACAGCTGGTTCGTGGACGTCGACAACCTTCCCTGCCTGCCCGGGCTGCTCCGGCCACTCGCGGTGTTCCGCGCCGGAGACCACCTGGGCGATCCGGACGCGGACATCCGCTCCAATGTGGAGCGGTACCTGCGCACCCAGGGAATAGAGCCCGACGGCGGCGCTATCCACATGCTGACCAGTGCCAGGGTTTTCGGCTACGTGTTTAACCCGCTCACCCTGTTTTGGTGCTACCGCTCCACCGGGGAACTGCAGTGCGTGGTGGCCGAGGTACACAACACCTATGGCGAGCGGCACTGCTACCTGCTGCACACCGATCCCGGCGGCCGCGCCTCGGTGCCGAAAGCCTTCTACGTTTCACCTTTCAACGACGTCGACGGGCAGTACCGGATGAAGCTCCCCGCGCCCGGGGACAGGCTTGCGGTGTCCATTGTGCTGGAGCGTGAAGGGCAACGCCCCTTCGTGGCCACCATGGACGGCCGCCGCAGGCCAGCCACCATTTCCAACATCCTTGCGGCGGCTTTGACGGTGCCTGCCGCGCCGCTGCTGGTATCCGCCCTGATCCGGGTCCAGGGCATTAAACTCTGGGCAAGACGCCTGCCCGTCGTTGCCAGACCACATCACCCCTCACAGGAGGCAGTTCAATGACAATGACTGACGACAACGGAACTGCTTCAGCTTCCGTCCACAACAAGACCCACGGGCCGGCCGCCACCCACCCGCCCGCAGCCTGGACCGCCGGCGGGGTCCCCGCTGCGCCCGCCACCATCGATCCTGCCCTGTGGCCCGGTGTTGCCCAGCCGCCGTCGGGCCTCAAGGCCGATGTTGCAGGGAAGGCCGCGGGCCTGATGTTCAGGGGTGCAGTCAAGCGGCTTCCGCTGCGCGTTGAATACCCTGACGGTTCGGTCCTGGGGATGGGCGGACCGGACGCCCCCGTGATGACCATGCTGCGGCCCGCAGCATTCGAGGCGCGGATCGGCGACAACGGGCTGATCGGGCTGGGCGAATCCTTCATGGCCGGTGACTGGGAGGCATCCGACCTGGCCGCGGTGCTCGAAGTCTTCGCGGCCTCGGTGGACACGCTGATCCCCATGCCGCTGCAGAAGCTGCGCTCGCTGTACCTGCCGCGGACGCCGCGCCAGGAACGCAACGCCGAACAAAACACCCGCAGCAACATTTCGCGGCACTACGACCTGTCCAACGACCTGTTCTCCAACTTCCTGGACACCACCATGAGCTACTCGTCGGCGCTGTTTCCCGGCGGGGCCGGGCCGCTGTCCTCGGTGGTGTGGGATTCCCTGGCGGAGGCCCAGCAGGCCAAGATCGACCGGCTGCTGGACAAGGCCGGCGTGGGCGAGGGTACCCGCTTGCTGGAAATCGGCACCGGCTGGGGTGAGCTTGCCCTGCGTGCCGCTGCCCGCGGCGCCACCGTCTACAGCGTCACGCTGTCCAGTGAGCAGCAGGCGCTGGCGCAGGAACGCATTGCGCAGGCCGGCTTCGCGGACCGCGTGACGGTGGCCCTGCAGGACTACCGCGCCGTGGAAGGGGAGTACGACGCCGTGGTGTCCGTCGAGATGATCGAGGCCGTGGGGTACGAGTACTGGCCCATTTATTTCCAGACGATCGACCGCGTCCTGGCCCCGGGCGGAAAAGTGGCCATCCAGGCGATCACCATGCCGCACGGGCGCATGCTGGCCACCCGCAACGCCTACACCTGGGTGCACAAATACATCTTCCCCGGCGGCTTCCTGCCGTCCGTCCGGGCCATCGAGGGCGTGACCCAGCAGCACACCACCCTGCGGGTGCGGGAGCGGATGGGCATGGGCGACCACTACGCCGCCACCCTGCGGCTGTGGGAGGAACGGTTCCTTGCCCGTTCCCGCGAGGTAGGGGACCTGGGCTTCGACGCTGTGTTCCAGCGGATGTGGCTGTTCTATCTCTGCTACTCGCGCGCCGGGTTCCAGTCCGGGTACCTGGACGTGCAGCAGATTGTGCTGGACCGCCGGGAGGCGCAGCTGTAGGTTTCACCGTGTACCCAGCGGGGACAGGAGGACGCATGAAACTGAAGACGCTCGCATGGACCACCGCGGCGACGGTGGCCACCGCCGCCGCGGGTGGTGTTGCGACGGACCCCCGGAGCAGTTGGTACCTTAAGCTGCGCAAGCCGGACTGGCAGCCGCCCGCGATTGCCTTTCCCGTGGTGTGGACGGCCCTGTATGCGGACCTTGCCGTGACGTCCGCCGCCGCACTCGACAACGCGGTGGAGCTGGACAGGGCTGCTGACACTCCGGGTCCGGTCAGGAAGGACCACAGCCGGGAACTGCGCGCCTACCGGGGTGCACTGGCCACCAACCTGGTACTCAACGCTTCATGGAGCTGGTTCTTCTGGCGCTCCCGCCGGCCGTGGTTGGCCGCTGCCGAGGCGGCGGTACTGGCGGCCAGCAGCGCAGACCTGGTGCGCAGGACGTACCGGCTGAACCGGGTTGCCGGAGCATCGCTGGCACCGTACGCGGCATGGTGCGGCTTCGCCACTGTGTTGTCCACCGCCATCGCCCGGCTCAATCCAGCCAGGCGTTAGGCGGAAGGGCTGCCGGTTCAGCGTCCTTCGGGTGTGCTGCAGGTCCCAAGGGTCCCTGACCACTACATGTAGTGGTCAGGGACCCTTTTCCTTGTGGCCGGACGGCCGGGCGACACGCCGGGAATCACGACACGCGGACTGTGCATATGTGTTCAACCCCATCCACAGGGTGTGGACCCAGACCGCAAAAATCCCGGGATCCCGGGCATTTTTCCAGTCCCCGCCTGTGGATTAACGGTGCATTAAATGACATACTTGTAATACATCATCTTGGGGTTCCAAAGAGGCGTCTGCACTACATGTAGTATCTACATACAGCTGGACGGGGACACCGACCCAGCAGAAGAGTTCAACTAAGGGGACAGGGACAATGACCGTAACGGTTTACACGAAGCCTGCTTGTGTTCAGTGCAACGCCACTTACCGCGCGCTCGACAAGAAGGGCATCACCTACCAGAGCGTTGACATCTCCCAGGACGCCGAGGCACTCGAGCGCCTGAAGGCACTGGGCTACATGCAGGCTCCCGTTGTGGTCACCGACCAGGACCACTGGTCCGGCTTCCGCC
>Ga0308158_10000588_pt1 | contig 53802 bp, 59 predicted proteins | sample PhyBR2_FD_201038 | JGI IMG/M metagenome (GOLD analysis project Ga0308158, IMG submission 201038) | Phyllosphere microbial communities from UC Gill Tract Community Farm, Albany, California, United States - DLSLB.R2 | ecosystem: Host-associated > Plants > Phyllosphere > Unclassified | place: USA... | reverse complement strand
TCATCGCGGTGCCGGGGTGGCCGTTGCCGACCTTCTCCACGGCATCCGCAGCCAGAATGCGTGCGGTGTCCACCGCGCGCCGATCGATCTCTTCCCACTGCAATTCCGACACGGTGAAGCCCTTCTCAAACTGTTCGAGAGCGCCCGGGATGCGTGTCGCGGTCCGCTTCGTCACGGAAACTGAGGTGCTTTGGCGCCGGGCGCGCGAGTGGTTTCAGCATACCTGCGTGCGTCACATCGTTTCTTCGTTTTACAACGACTCACACCGTGCCGGTCACCCGAGTGAGAAAGCCGAAACGCAACGGACCCATCAACGGCGTGCCATAGACTGGAAGGGCTGTCTATGCATGCGCTGAGGAGGCGATCGAGATCTCGACGATGTCTGATCAGACCGTTGTGAAGAAGTCCATCGGTCGCACGGTGAAGGCGTACGTCGCCCTCACGAAGCCGCGCGTACTCGAGCTTCTGCTGGTCTCCACCGTCCCCGTGATGTTCCTGGCCCAGGGCGGGATGCCGGATCTGCGGCTCGTGCTCGCGACCGTGATCGGCGGCTCGATGAGCGCCGGCTCTGCCGCCGCGTTCAACATGTACCTCGACCGCGACATCGACGCGCACATGCACCGCACCGAGAACCGGCCGCTCGTGACGGGCGAGATCACGCCCCGCGGCGCCCTCGTCTTCTCGTGGACGCTGGCGATCCTCTCGACGGTGTGGCTCTGGTTCACGACGAACTGGCTCGCGGCGGTGCTCTCGGCATCCGCGATCTTCTTCTACGTCGTGATCTACACGATCATCCTCAAGCGCCGCACCGAGCAGAACATCATCTGGGGCGGCATCGCGGGGTGCTTCCCCGTGCTGATCGGATGGGCGGCCGTCACCGGCTCCCTAGACTGGCCGGCGTTCATCCTGTTCGCCCTCATCTTCCTCTGGACGCCGCCGCACTACTGGCCCCTCTCGATGAAGTACAAGGACGACTACGACGACGTCGACGTGCCGATGCTCGGTGTCACGCGAAACGCCTCGCAGGTCGGCCTGCAGGTCATCCTGTACGCATGGGCGACCGTGGCCTGCTCCCTGCTGCTTGTCCCGATCGCGGGCATGGGCCTGGTGTACACCGTGTCTGCTCTCGTCTTCGGCGGCTGGTTCATCTACGAGTCGCACCGCCTCTACAACCGCGCGGTCCGCGGCGGAGAGGCCCGGCCGATGCGAGTGTTCCACGCATCGATCACCTATCTGACCCTGATCTTCGTGGCCGTCGCGATCGATCCGCTGCTGCCCTTCTGAGTCCGAGAAGAACGGAGGCGGGGCGCATCGGGATCGATGCGCCCCGCCTCCGTCTTGGTCAGTTGCGCGGGGTCCCGGCGAGCTCGGAGTCGGCATCCGCGTCAGCGGCCGCGTCGGCGGGGGATTCGGGGGCGGTCTCCTCGACAGCGTCCGTCGCCGCGACCTGTGCGTCGTCCGCCTCGGACGTGCTCCAGTCGATCGGCTCCAGCGGCGCGGGAGCGGCAGTCGGGATCAGGGAGCGGACGGCCACGAGCGCCAGTGCGATGAGGATGCCGAGGACGCCGGAGCCGACGAGAACGGCTCCCAGCACGGCCAGCGACTGGCCGACGTAGACCTCGACGCCGGTCGCGGTGCCGTCGAGGAGCGTGGCGGTCATGGTGGTCAGCTGAGAGTTGACCAGCCAGCCGCCGACGGCGCCGGCGGCGAGGGACAGGACGATGAGCAGCCAGAAGCCGATGCTGCGGGTGAGGGACTTGTTCATGCCCGCCACTGTGACGGGCGAACACTGGCGTCTCCGATGAGTGAGCTATGCGTCGGCTGAGCCGCTCAGCTCGTTTCGGCCACGGGGCGCTTGAGGTTCAGCACGACAACGGTGTACGCGGCGGCCGAGAGCGAGGCGAGGATCATGTGGATGCCGACGAGGATCTCCGGCAGACCCTCCCTGGCCTGCCACACGCCGACGCCGACCTGCACGAGGATCGCGACGACGAGGGCGAGGAGCCACCGGCGCGGCCTCAGTCGGAGCGCCCAGGCGGCGACGGTGAGCACGGCGACGAGAGTGGCGAGGATGTAGCCGGGCCACGAATGCACGTGGGCGAGGATCGTGGCGTCGAATCCCACCCGCTCGATGTTCGCGTCGCCCGAGTGCGGACCGTTCCCGGTCGTGAGGACTCCGAAGAAGATGGTCGCGGCCAGGGCGACGCCGGTGAGGTGGGAGAGGATCGAGAACCAGGTCGGCACCGCGCGCTCGCGCTGACCGGGTTCCGCGTACATCCGCACGAGATAGGCCGCCGTCACGCACACGAGCAGCAGGGAGGACGTGTAGTGGAATCCGACGATGAACGGGTTCAGATCGCTGATCACGGCGAAACCGCCGACCACGGCCTGCATCATGATGCCGACCAGCGCCACCCAGGCGAGCACCGCGAGATCGCGCCGTCGGGTCGTGCGACGCAGCGAGTCGACGGCCCCCGCGAGCACCGAGAGCAGCAGAGCGGTGGACATCAGTGCGGCTCCGAGGACGGGACCGAGGGCCGCGGAGGAGATGTAGACCACGACGGCGAGAACGATGCCGCCGAGGGCGAACCACAGCGCGCGGACGAGCAGACGGCGTCCGCCGATCGCCTGCAGTGTGAGAAGCAGGACGGCGAGTGCGAGAAGCCCGACGACGCCCGTCATCGTGCGGTTGCCGAACTCGATCAGACCGTGCACGCCCTGATCGGCGTAGATAGGCACCAGGGATTCCGGGGTGCACAGGGGCCACTCCGAGCATCCCAGCCCGGATCCGGTGAGACGCACGGCGCCTCCGGTCCCGATGATGATGACCTCGGCGAGGAAGGACAGCCAAGCAAGGACCCGCAGCGGCGTGCCGAACGCCTGCGGACCGAGATTCTGGACTCGAGCCAGGAATCCGGCGTCGGTCGAGGTGGATTCGGGAGCGGCTGCGTCGGGCATGGCACCTCCGGAACCCTCTGGGCGCAGACACGGCGGCCCGGATGTCAGAGGGAACCTGTAGAATCGGGATGTTGGGATGGCCGCGAGACTGCGGAACTCATCCCTGACAGTTTAGGCGCGATGGAAGCGCCGGTGATGAGGGCCCACCAGCGGCACCCGCTCCCGCAGACTCGACGGGGATCAGGTGTGTCGGGGCGGATGACACCGTTTGGGACCTAAAAGGAGAGTGTGATGTCGGATGTGCTGATCGACCGCCCGGAGCTCGAAGGCCTGGGGGTGTATGAATTCGGCTGGCATGACGAGGATGCAGCCGGGGCCATCGCCAAGCGCGGGATCTCGGAAGAGGTGGTCCGTGGGATCTCGAGCCTCAAGCACGAGCCCGAATGGATGCTGAAGACCCGGCTCAAGGGATACCAGCTCTTCGGGCGCAAGCCGATGCCGACCTGGGGAGCAGACCTCAGCGAGATCGACTTCGACAACATCAAGTACTTCGTGCGATCGACCGAGAAGCAGGCGCAGTCCTGGGAGGACCTTCCGGCGGAGATCCGTGAGACCTACGAGCGCCTCGGCATCCCCGAGGCGGAGCGTCAGCGGCTCGTCGCCGGTGTCGCCGCGCAGTACGAGTCCGAGGTCGTCTACCACCAGATCCGCGAGGACCTGGAGCAGCAGGGCGTCATCTTCATGGACACCGACACGGCGCTGCGCGAGCACCCCGAGTTCTTCGAGGAGTACTTCGGAACGGTGATCCCGGCGGGCGACAACAAGTTCGCCGCCCTGAACACGGCCGTCTGGTCGGGCGGCTCGTTCGTGTACGTGCCCAAGGGCGTGCACGTCGAGATCCCGCTGCAGGCGTACTTCCGCATCAACACCGAGAACATGGGTCAGTTCGAGCGGACGCTGATCATCGCCGACGAAGACAGCTACGTGCACTACATCGAGGGCTGCACCGCCCCGATCTACAAGTCGGACTCGCTGCACTCGGCCGTCGTCGAGATCATCGTGAAGAAGAACGCGCGCGTTCGCTACACGACGATCCAGAACTGGTCGAACAACGTGTACAACCTCGTCACCAAGCGCGCCGTGGCGCACGAGGGCGCGACGATGGAATGGGTCGACGGCAACATCGGATCCAAGGTGACGATGAAGTACCCGTCGATCTACCTGATGGGCGAGCACGCCAAGGGCGAGACCCTGTCGGTCGCCTTCGCGGGCCCCGGTCAGCACCAGGACGCCGGCGCGAAGATGATCCACATGGCTCCCTACACGCAGTCGTCGATCGTCTCGAAGTCGATCGCGCGCGGTGGCGGACGTGCGGGCTACCGCGGTGAGGTGCGGGTGGATGCCGCCGCTCACCACTCCGCGAACACCGTGCGCTGCGACGCGCTGCTCGTCGACACGAAGTCGCGCAGCGACACGTACCCGGCGATCGACATCCGCGTCGACGACGTGCAGCTCGGCCACGAGGCCACGGTCTCGAAGGTCAGCGAGGAGCAGCTCTTCTACCTGCAGTCCCGGGGCATGCCCGAGGACGAGGCGATGGCGATGATCGTGCGCGGCTTCATCGAGCCGATCGCGCGCGAACTGCCGATGGAATACGCGATGGAATTGAACAAGCTCATCGAGATGGGCATGGAAGGATCGGTCGGCTAGTGACGGCCCCTACGACCGCGCCCCTCGAGGCGCAGCACGACAACGCCCACGTCGACCCGGCGGCCAAGGTGGCCGCTGCCGGATTCGTACCGGTGCAGACCCGCTCGGAGCGGCCGCACTCGTTCGAGCCGGCCGACTTCGGCTCCCCCTCCGGTCGCGAGGTCAACTGGAAGCACACGCCCGTCGCGAAGCTGGCCCCGCTGTTCGCGGTGTCGGAGGCAAACGACGGCGTGAGCTACTCGTTTATCTCCGGCGAGCAGTATCTCGCCGCACCCCTGACTGCGGCAGACGCGCCCCGCGGTGAGGTGTTCCTCGCCGAGGACGTGACCGCTGCGGTGGCGTGGCAGGGCGCGAAGGACGCACTGCACATCCGGATCCCGCGCGAGGAGGAGGTCGCAGAGCCGATCCTCCTCGAGATCGCTGGGCTCGGCGCTGACCGTCGTGCCGACGCGCACATCGTGATCGAGGCGCTCGAGCACAGCTCCGCCACGGTCGTGCTGCGCCACACGGGCGCCGCGCAGTACGCGCAGAACGTCGAGATCATCGCTCGCGACGGCTCCGCCCTGACGGTGGTCAGCCTGCAGCAGTGGCAGGACGAGGCGGTCCACGCGGCGGCCCACCAGGCCCGTGTCGGCGCCGACGCCACCCTCAAGCACTTCGTGGTGAGCTTCGGCGGCGGCGTCGTGCGCGTGAACCCGAACGTCGAGCTCGCGGGCAACGGCTCGGAGGGCTACCTCTACGGACTGTCCTACGCGGACGCCGGGCAGCACCTCGAGAGCCAGGTCTACCTGCACCACAAGGGCGCTCACACCAAGGGCGACGTGCTGTACAAGGGCGCGCTGCAGGGCGAAGGCGCGCACAGCGTCTGGATCGGCGATGTGCTGATCGGCAAGGATGCGACCGGAACCGACTCCTACGAGGCGAACCGCAACCTGGTGCTCACCGAAGGCGCACGCGCCGATTCGATCCCGAACCTCGAGATCGAGACGGGCGACATCCTGGGCGCCGGACACGCGAGCGCCACGGGGCGCTTCGACGATGAGCAGCTGTTCTATCTGCAGGCACGCGGCATCTCCGAGGAGGAGGCCCGTCGGCTGGTCGTGCTCGGCTTCCTCACCGACATCGTGCAGCGCCTCGGCATCCCCGCTCTCGAGAGCGAGCTCCTCGCCGCGATCGAGACGGAGCTCGCGGAGGTGAGCGCGTGAGCGCCGAACGCGTCTGCGGCATCGCCGACCTCGAGATCGACACGCCTCTGCGGGTCGATCCTGCCGGCGTCCCGATCACCGTCATCAAGGACTCCGAGGGCGTCATCCACGCCATCGGCGACACCTGCACGCACGGTGACATCTCCCTGTCCGAGGGCTTCGTCGAGGGTGACACGGTCGAATGCTGGGCCCACGGCTCCGCGTTCTCGCTGCTCACCGGCAAGCCCCAGAACCTCCCCGCTTTCGAGCCCGTCCCTGTCTACGTCGTCGAGATCGACGGCGACGACGTGCTCATCGACCCGACTGTCACGAAGGAAGTCTGAATGTCTGTTCTCGAGATCCGCGACCTGCACGTCACGGTTGAGACCGAGGCGGGAACCACCCCGATCCTCAACGGAATCACCCTCACCATGCGCACGGGTGAGACCCACGCCATCATGGGCCCCAACGGCTCGGGCAAGTCCACTCTGGCGTACACGATCGCCGGTCACCCGAAGTACACGGTGACCTCCGGCTCCATCACCTTCGATGGCCAGGATGTCCTGGCGATGACCGTCGACGAGCGCGCACGCGCTGGCCTGTTCCTCGCGATGCAGTACCCGGTCGAGATCCCCGGCGTCACGGTGACGAACTTCCTGCGCACCGCGAAGACCGCGCTGGACGGCGAGGCGCCGTCGATCCGCTCCTGGACCAAGGACGTCAAGGCCGCCATGGGCAACCTGCGGATGGACCCGAAGTTCGCGCAGCGCAACGTGAACGAAGGCTTCTCCGGCGGTGAGAAGAAGCGCCACGAGATCCTCCAGCTCGAAGTGCTCAAGCCGAAGTTCGCCGTTCTCGACGAGACCGACTCGGGCCTCGACGTCGACGCGCTGAAGATCGTGTCCGAGGGCGTCAACCGCGCCAAGGAGGCGACCGGGCTGGGCGTGCTGCTCATCACGCACTACACCCGCATCCTCCGCTACATCCGCCCCGACTTCGTGCACGTCGTCGTCGCAGGCAAGATCGTGGAAGAGGGCGGCCCCGAGCTCGCCGACCGTCTCGAGGAAGAGGGATACGACCGCTTCCTCGACCCCGCCGCTCCGATCGAAGCGTAGGCTGATCGCATGACAGCGACCCTCACGGACGAGAAGTACGACGAGGTCACCGAGGCTCTCAAGGACGTCATGGACCCGGAGCTCGGGATCAACGTCGTCGACCTCGGCCTCATCTACGACCTCGCGTGGGATGACGAGAACGACGCTCTCGTCATCCACATGACGCTGACCAGCGCGGGCTGCCCGCTCACCGACGTGCTCGAGGAGCAGACGGCTCAGGCACTGGACAACGTCGTCGATCGCTTCCGCATCAACTGGGTATGGATGCCGCCGTGGGGCCCGGAGAAGATCACCGACGACGGGCGCGACATGATGCGCGCCCTCGGCTTCGCGATCTGAGAATGCTCGAGGTCACGGCGCTTACGCTGGCCGAGCTCCGCGAACGCAGCAGTGAGAAGTGGCGGGAGTACCCCGCAGACGTCCTTCCGCTGTTCGTCGCGGAGACCGACTTCCCGTTGGCTCCGCAGGTGAAGGCTGCGCTGCAGCGCGCGATCGACGCCGGTGACACCGGCTACGTCGCCTCGCGCAGCCCGCTCGCCGAGACGTACGCGGGATTCGCGAAGCGCCGTTTCGGGTGGGACGTCGATGCGGCCCGCATCCGCTCGACGGCGGATGTCAGCATGGGCATCGTCGAGATCCTCCGCCGGGTCGTCCAGCCGGGGGAGCGGGTGATCGTGACGCCGCCGGTGTATCCGCCGTTCTACGACCTGGTCGAGGAGGCGGGCGCAGCGCTCGAGTCGGTGCCGCTGCGTGACACCGGCACCGCCTGGGAGCTCGATCTCGATGGCATCCGCGCAGCCTTCGAAGACGGGGCGCGGGCGATCCTGCTGTGCAATCCGCACAACCCGACCGGCACAGTGCACGACCGGGATGCGCTCGAGGCTCTCGCCGAGATCGCGGCGGAGTTCGATGCGGCAGTCGTCTCCGATGAGATCCACGCACCGCTGGCGCAGCCCGGAACCGGGTTCAATCCGTTCCTCTCGGTCGGACCGGCCGCGGAGCGCGTGGGCTATGCGGTCGTGAGCGCCAGCAAGGCGTTCAACCTCGCCGGCCTCAAGTGCGCGCTCATGGTGGCGGCGCACGACGACACCGCGGCAGTGCTGCGGGGTCTTCCCGTCGAAGTCGTCTGGCGCACCGGTCAGCTCGGGCTTCTCGCGGCGGTCGCGGCGTTCAGCGAGGAGAGCGATGCCTGGCTCGACGGGCTGCTGCACACCCTCGACCGCAACCGCGTGTTGCTCGAGGACCTGCTCGCCCGGCACCTGCCGGGCGCACGCTACCGGATCCCCGATGCCGGCTACCTGGCCTGGATCGACGTGACCGCACTCGGCCTCGGAGACAACCCCGCCCGCCGGATCCTGAAGGACGCGAAGGTCGCGCTCAACGACGGCATCGCGTTCGGCGCCGAAGGCAGCGGGCACGTGCGACTCAACTTCGGCACGAGCCCCGAGATCATCACCGAGGCCGTCGAGCGCATCGCCTCGCTCGTGCGACGATGACCGAGGTGCTGAGCGCCGCGTCGATCTGGGACCGCGAGCGCATCTGGGTCACAGTGGGAGCGTCGGCGCTCATCTTCTTCGCAGCGATCGAGGCGCTGGCCGTCACCACGGTGATGCCGGTCGTCAGCGACGCGCTCGACGGCGACGCGCTGTACGCGGTCGCGTTCGCCGGGACGCTCGCGACAAGCGTGATCGGCATGGTCGCCGCCGGCGCATGGTCGGATGCGCGTGGCCCTCGCGGCGCGCTCTACGTCGCGGTCTCGCTGTTCATCGTCGGACTGCTGATCTCGGGGTTCGCCCCCACGATGCATCAGTTCCTGATCGGACGCCTGGTGCAGGGTCTCGGCACGGGTGGGCAGACGGTGGCGTTGTACGTCGTGGTCGCCCGTCTGTATCCGCCGCAGCTGCACGGCCGCGTGTTCGCCGCGTTCGCCGCTGCCTGGGTCGTGCCCTCGATGATCGGCCCGTTCCTCGCCGGCGCCGTCGCCGAGTACCTCGACTGGCGTTGGGCCTTCCTCGGAGTCGCGGTGCTGACGGCGCTCGCCTTCGTCATGATCGTCGTGCGCCTGCGCCATCTCGACCTCGGGCACGGCGCCCCGCAGGATCGGCGCGCTCTGCGCCGACGCCTGCTTCTCGCGGTCGTCGTCGCCGCCTTCGCCGTTCTCGTCGGCTTCTCGGCCGACATGTCTCCCGGGATCGGCTGGCCTCTCGCGATCGGATCGATCATCGTGATCGGTTTCGCCGTCGTTCCGCTGCTTCCCCGGCGCACCCTTCGGGCAGCGCCCGGGCTGCCCAGCGTCGTGCTCACGAGAGGCGTCGCCGCCGGCGCCTTCTTCGCCGCGGAGGCGTACGTGCCGTATCTCCTCATGGAGAGATTCGGATTCACGTCGACCTGGGCAGGGATCGCGCTGATGCTCGCCGCCTTCGCCTGGGCGGGCGCGTCTGACCTGCAGGGGCGGATCGGCGATCGCCTCGGCAACCGCCGCATCGCCCTCATCGGACTCGGCCTGATCCTGGTGTCTCTGGTGTGCGTCCTGCTCGCGGCGCTGTTCGGGATCTCGCCGCTGATCGTCATCATCGGATGGGGGTTCGGCGGAGGCGGCATGGGACTGCTCTATCCGCGTCTGACGGTGCTCACTCTGGCCTATTCCGGTGAGGGAGATCAGGGGTTCAACTCATCGGCGCTCTCGATCGCGGAGAACACCGGCTCGGCCCTGGTGATCGCGGTGGCGGGACTCGGCGTCGCGAGTCTCGGCGGCGGTTCCGGTGCGTTCGGCGCCGTCTACGCCCTGTGCATCGCGCTCGCGCTGCTGGCGGTCGTCCCCGGGCTCAGGCTCGGTCACGTGGCCGAGAGGCCCTGATCCCGGCGATCGCGGCGACGCCGAGGTCGAAGACGGCGTCGAGACCCGCAGTGGGGTCGATCTCGTCACCGGATGCCGCAGCGCCGTGGCTCTCGGCATGCATGCGCAGCTGGGCGAGCGTGGTGTGTCCGAGGATGAAGTGCAGGATCGCGGTGGCGCGTTCCGTGCTGGCCGGGCCCAGCGAGGCCTCGAGCGCGACCTGTGCGTGCGACGACCCGAGTCGCAGAGCGTAGGTGCTGAGGACGAGCTCTGCCCCGTCGCGATAGGCGAAGAGGGCATCCCGGATGCTGCGGGCCGTTGTGAGCACGTCGGCGGACCCTGCCGGGATCCTCGTGGTGATCCGATCGGCGAGTTCTGCGAGCAGCTCCTGCTTGCTCGCGAAGTGCCAGTACAGCGCGCTCGGCTGCACGTCGAGACGGGCGGCGATGCGCCGCATCGACAGGTCTGCGAGCCCGACCTCGTCGAGCAGGGCCAGAGCGGCACGGGCGACGCTGTCGCGATCGTGACGCGCCTGGTTGTGATCGGGGCTCATGGATTCACTATAGTTGAACATCGTTCAGGTGAACGGTGTTCAGGAAGGGATTCATGGCGAACAATCCGGTGCCCGACGGCCCGGCGACCAGCACCGCGCAACGGGGCATCGCTCTCGAGGCGGTATCGGTGATCCGTGACGGACACCGCATCCTGTCGGACGTCAGCGTCGGACTCGATTCCGCGCGCATCGCGGTGATCGGGGCCAACGGCTCCGGCAAGTCGACATTCGCCCGATTGCTCGACGGGCTCGTGGAGCCGACCTCGGGTGCCGTCCACGTGCACGGGTTCGACGTCCGTCGGCATCGAGCGGAGATCCGCCGACGCGTGGGGTTCGTGTTCACCGATCCCCAGGCGCAGATCCTCATGCCGACGCCCGCCGAGGATCTCGCCTTCTCGCTTCGCGGGCGCCCCCGCGACGAAGTGGGCGCCCGGGTCGCCGCGATGCTCGACGAGCACGGACTGGCGCAGAGAGCTGACGCCCCGGCATCCGCTCTGTCCGGCGGACAGAAGCAGCTGCTCGCCCTGGCCTCCGTGCTGATCACCGACCCGGCGCTCATCATCGCCGACGAGCCGACCACTCTGCTGGACCTCCGAAATGCGCGCCGCATCGGCGACCTGCTGCTCTCGCAGGCCGCTCAGGTCGTGCTCGTGACGCACGATCTCGAGTTGGCCGCGCGGTGCGACGCCGCGGTGCTGTTCGACGGCGGCGGGATCGCGGCTGTCGGCGAAGCGGATGACGTCGTCGCCCACTACAGGAGGCTGTGCGGGTGATCCAGCTCTACGTTCCGGGAACGAGCATCGTGCACAGGCTGGGAGCGGGAACGAAACTGACGATCTTGGCCGTGGCGGCCCTCGCGCTCTCCGTCGCGCCGCCGAACTCGTGGGCCGTCGCTGCGGCGCTGGCAGGGGTGAGCGCCCTCTATGCACTCGCCCGTCTGCCGTGGCGGGTGCTCATCGGAGAAGCCTGGCGGCTGCGCTGGCTCGTGATCGTGCTGGGCGGAGTGCTGCTCGTGTTCGCCGGGCCACTCGCCGCCTGGACCAGTACGGGCCGATTGATCGCCCTCGTGCTGCTGGCGAGTCTGCTCACGCTCACCACGCGGATGGGCGAGGTGATGGACGTGCTGCGTCGTCTGCTCGCTCCGGCGAGACGGGTCGGCATCGATCCGGAGTCGGTGACGATGACGATCGCGCTCACCGTCACCATGATCCCCGTCGTGGCGGGCTTCGCGGCCCTGGTGCGGGAGGCTCAGCGGGCACGCGGCGTCCGTTCCGGTCTGCGCGGGATGGTCCCGCTCATGGTGCGCACGCTCCGCCACGCCGACGAGGTCGGAGACGCATTGGCCGCTCGCGGCGCAGCCTGACCCGGCGAGGCGAGGCGCTGAGCCAGCACCATGGCGGCGACCGCCACCGCCGCTGTGAGCGGATTCGTGCCCACGACGAGAAGCAGCGCCACGGCGGCGACGCCGAGAGCGACCGCGGCGGCGGGGCGAGCGCTGCCGTGGGAGAGCGTGACGGACGCCTTCTCCTCGAATCGTGACAGGGCGGCGGCGACCGCGGCCGTCAGCGCAAGGGCCGTCACCAGCCAGAGCGGGCGTCCGAACCACCAGAGGGCGCTGCCCGGATCCGGGAGCACGACGTCATACGACATCGCGAGGATCGCGGACGCGCCGGCCATGGTGAGCAGCACGGGCATGTGCCAGAGGTAGACGGTCATGGTGCGCCGGTTCACGAACGTGCTGACCGCGGCGACGCGGGGGTGCGCGCTGAGCAGAGAGAGGCGATCGCGGAAGAGCGAGAGCAGGCTCAGATGCACGATCCCGACGAGCAGGAGGGCGCCGGTCGGCGGATTGATGTTCGCGATGAGGTCGGGGGAGTAGACCCCTGTCGTGAAGGCGAAGACGAGGACGCCGGCGGCTCCCAGAGCGATGACGACCCTGGTTCGCCGGCTCAGCGCGTCGACGGCCCCGTCGGCGAAGAAGAAGCCGAACTGCTGGAGCGTGAGCCAGACGAAGGCGAGATTGATGAATCCGATCCCGTCGATGCCCGTCGAGGAGCGCACGGCGTCGACGGCGAGCGCCGCCGCGGCGAGGACTGCGAGCGTACGCAAGGGCGCCCGGTCGTGCAGCGCCGAGAGAGCGGGAAGCAGAGCCTGACAGAGCAGGAACACCCCGAGGAACCAGAGCGGCTGCGCGTACCGGAAGCCGGCGACCCCCACAAGCTCCAGCGGGACGCCGACCGCGACCAGCACGACCAGCGCGGAGCCGACGACGCCGACCGCGACCATCGCGGGGCGCAGGAGCCGGTGCACCCTGGCCGCGACGAAGCCCGATGCGGTGCCGCCGCGTTCGCGCTGTCGACGGTAGGCGACCACACCGGCGAAGCCGCCGATCACGAAGAACAGCGGCATCACCTGCAGCAGCCAGCTCACCGGCACGATCCACCAGGCCCCGTCGCTCGCGTTGGCGAACACCGGACCGGCGTCGCCGACGGTGACGCCGACCATGATGGCGTGCAGCAGCACGACCCCGACGACGCACACGGCGCGGACGAGATCCACTCCGCCGTCGCGGCTGGAGGTGCGAGGCGCGGCCGGGACCCCGGTCGACGGTGCGTGCAGGATGGTCATGATTCCTCCTCGGAAGCGGTGTCCTCGGAGACTATGGACGCGGTGGCGAGCCGGGCATCACCCTGCAGTGCGGTCCTGCCCCCTACCGTGGGGGGAGAAGCCCGTCGCGTGGGCCGTGACGTTTCAGGCGGAGGGCTCGACCAGCCCGGTGTCGTACGCGAGGATCACGGCCTGCACGCGGTCGCGCAGCGCGAGCTTCGAGAGCACCTTGCCGACGTGGGTCTTCACGGTCTGCTCGGCGATGAAGAGCTCTCCGGCGATCTCGGAGTTCGATCGGCCCCGCCCGATCAGCACGAGCACCTCGCGTTCGCGTTCTGTGAGATCGTTCAAGGCCGAGGTCGATCGGGGCGCCGGCGGACGCCGCCCCGCGAACTGCTCGATCATGCGCCGGGTGACGCTGGGCGCGAGCAGCGCGTCACCGCCCGCGACGACCCGGACGGCGTGCACGAGCTCCTCGGGCAGCGCGTCCTTGAGCAGGAACCCGCTGGCACCGGCCTCGAGGGCGTCGTAGACGTAGTCGTCGATGTCGAAGGTGGTGAGCATGATGATCCGCGGCACGTGCGCGGCAGGGTACGAGGGGCCCAGGATGCGGCGGGTGGCCTCGATGCCGTCCACACCGGGCATCCTCACATCCATCAGGATGACGTCCGGATCGAGCCGGGTGGACAGGGCCACGGCCTCGGCGCCGTCGGCCGCCTGACCTAAGACGCGAATCCCGTCGTGCGCGCCCAGCAAGGCGGCGAACCCCGCACGCACCATGGCCTGATCGTCGGCGATGAGGACGCTGATCGTCATGAGGTCTCCTGTGTGGCGGTGTCGGTCGGCGCGGCGACGGGGAGAACGGCGCTGACTTCCCAGCCGCCGTCCGGGGTCGCCGCGGCGGTCAGCGTGCCGCCGAGCAGCTCGGCCCGTTCCCGCATGCCGCGCAGGCCGTGACCGGGGCCTGTCGAGGTGGTCGAAGCGGTGGACGAGGTCGGGGACGGTGCATTGCGGACGTGGATGCCGACGGTCGCGGCGTCGATCTGGATCCGCACCGTGATGTGCGTGCCCGAGGCATGGCGGACGGCGTTGCTCAGCGCCTCCTGCGTGATCCGGAAGGCGGCGATCTGCACGGTGGGCGGCACGACGCCGCTGTCTCCGGTGATCTCCAGCCCCACCGTGACGCCGGCTCGTCGCACGGTGTCGACGAGGGCGGGAACGTCGGCGATGCCCTGCTGCGGTGCGAGCTCGGCGGTCTGATCCTCGGTGCGCAGGACTCCGAGCATCCGCCGCATCTCGGTGAGGGATTCTCGGGCGGTGGCCGCGATGCTGTCGAACTCCGCCGCCGCCTCGGCGCCGATCTCGGGAAGTCGATAGCGGGCGGTCGACGCCTGCACCTGCACCATCGACAGGCTGTGAGCGATGACGTCGTGCAGCTCGCGCGCGATGCGGGTGCGCTCCTCGACCAGGGCGCGGCGCGACTGCTCGAGCGCCGCGTTCTCGCGCTCCCTGGTCAGCTCGGCGCCGACGCGCAGCCGACCGGCGAGCAGCGCGGCGATCAGGAACATCGCGGAGGCGAGGGATGCGGTGACGACGAGATCGGCCGTGGCACTCGCCGCCGTCGCCGCCGTCGACACGATGTCCGGGCGCAGCACGGGTGCCGTGAGCGACGACACGACGCCGATCACGAGCGGGAACGCCCCGAGCCGGACGCCGTGGAGGAAGGTCACGATGCCGACGAGGAGCACGAAGGTCAGCAGCGCCGGAACCGACCACGGCCAGGGGGCGGCGATCGCGAGCTCCGGCGACACGATCAGCGGCAGGAGGAAGGCGGCCCCGCAGAACAGGGCGACAGCCCGGCGTGGATGAGTGAGGGCGAGCAGCAGCGAGACGCACAGCCCGGCGCCGAGGATGAACGAGAGCGGCAGAGGGGTGCCGTAGATGACGGTCTGGACCGGCACCAGGACGGCGAACAGCACGACGGTGGCCGCGCAGACCGCCGCAAGGGCTGCGGTCCGGCGGCTGATCCGCGAAGCGCGCGGGACGCGCCCCGCGCGTCTGCGTCGTCGTGCCATGCCTGTCATCCTGCCATCTGCACAGGGGCCGCGCGTCGCCGACGGACCGCCGTCACCCGGTCCGTCGCGATCCCGATGACGAGAGCGACCACGATGCCGATCGCCGCGCTGAGCAGGGGCTGATCCTTGATCCACGATCCGGCGAACAGGCCGATCGTGAGGCTCAGGGCGCTCCAGCTGATTCCGGCGACCACGCTCAGGGGAAGGAATCGACGCCAGGCGAAGCCGAGCGCACCCGCCGACATGTTCACGGCGACCCGGCCCACCGGGATGTACCTGGCGCCGAGGATCAGAGCGGCACTGCGCTGTTCGAGCGCTCGTTCTGCGTGCGCGAACGCCGCCCTGATGCGGGGGCGTCGCATCCAGGCGAAGCGGGTCGTGCCCATACGTCGGCCGATGGCGAAGGCGATGTTGTCGCCGATCGCGGCGCCGAGTGCGGCGATGAGGCCGAGCGGCGCCAGCATCCACAGATCGCCCGCGGAGACGGCCACGGCAGCCGCCGCGACCAGCACCGTCTCGCTCGGCACCGGGGGGAAGAACCCGTCGATGATCGTGACCGCGAACAGCACGAGGTAGAGCCAGGGCGAGGCGACGGTCTGCAGGATGAGTTCGTTGATGACGTCCACATCTCGACGTTAGGAAGATCGCACCCTCGGGGGCATCACTCTGAGGTATCGACCGCATCCCTCCGCAGGGTGACTTCCCGGGGAGAGGCGTCATCCGGTGGGCATCGGCGGAACGCACAGCCGGGGCGATCTATACTGGGAGGTCGGCCGCTCGGCCTGTCAACCACCCCCTGAACGATCGGACGTCCCGCTGTGCTCGCCGTGCACGAACTCGAGATCCGCGTTGGCGCACGCCTGCTCATGGAGAACGTCTCGTTCCGCGTCTCCGACGGCGACAAGATCGGCCTCGTCGGACGCAATGGCGCCGGCAAGACCACGCTGACCAAGGTGCTCGCCGGAGACCTGCTGCCCTCGGGCGGCAGCGTGACGAAGTCGGGAGAGCTGGGCTACCTTCCGCAGGACCCGCGCTCGGGCGACCCCGAGATGCTCGCTCGCACGCGCATCCTCGACGCACGTGGTCTCGGCTCGCTGGCGCTGGGCATGGCCGAGTCGACGATCGCCATGGGTTCGGACGATCCGGCCGTCGCCGAGAAGGCCATGAAGCGCTACGCACGGCTCACCGAGCAGTTCGAGGGCCAGGGCGGGTACGCAGCCGAGGCCGAAGCCGCGTCCATCGCCAACAACCTCTCGCTGCCCGACCGCATCCTGGATCAGCCGCTGAAGACGCTGTCAGGAGGGCAGCGCCGTCGTATCGAACTCGCGCGCATCCTGTTCTCGGACGCCGACACCATGATCCTCGACGAGCCGACCAACCACCTGGACGCGGACAGCGTCGTGTGGCTGCGCGAGTTCCTGAAGAACTACAAGGGCGGTCTGATCGTCATCAGCCACGACGTCGAACTCGTCGGCGAGACCGTGAACCGCGTGTTCTACCTCGACGCCAACCGCCAGATCATCGACACGTACAACATGAACTGGAAGAACTACCTGCGCCAGCGGGTGGCCGACGAGGAGCGTCGCAAGAAGGAGCGCGCGAACGCGGAGAAGAAGGCCACCACCTTGCAGCAGCAGGCTGCGCGCTTCGGCGCCAAGGCGTCGAAGGCCGCTGCCGCGCACCAGATGATCGCCCGTGCCGAGAAGCTGCTCGCAGGACTCGACGAGGTGCGCCAGGAGGACCGCGTAGCGAAGCTGCGCTTCCCGAAGCCCGCGCCCTGCGGCAAGACCCCGCTCATGGCGTCGGGACTGTCGAAGTCGTACGGCTCGCTGGAGATCTTCACCGACGTCGATCTCGCGATCGATCGCGGTTCGAAGGTCGTCGTGCTCGGCCTCAACGGCGCAGGCAAGACCACCCTGTTGCGCATGCTCGCAGGCGTCGACCAGCCTGACACCGGGCAGCTGGAGCCCGGTCACGGACTCAAGGTCGGGTACTACGCGCAGGAGCACGAGAACCTCGACGTCAATCGCTCGGTGCTCGAGAACATGGTCTCCGCGGCCCCGCACATCACCGAGACCGAGGCGCGCAAGGTGCTCGGCTCCTTCCTGTTCACGGGCGATGACGTGCTCAAGCCCGCCGGTGTGCTCTCCGGCGGCGAGAAGACGCGGTTGTCGCTGGCCACGCTTGTCGTGTCCTCCGCCAACCTGCTGCTGCTCGACGAGCCGACGAACAACCTCGACCCCGCGTCGCGCGAGGAGATCCTCGGGGCGCTCGCGCACTACGAGGGCGCCGTCGTGCTCGTCTCTCACGACCCCGGCGCCGTGCAGTCGCTGAATCCGGAGCGCGTCCTGATCCTCCCGGATGGCGTCGAGGACATCTGGAGCCAGGAGTACCAGGACCTGATCGAGCTCGCCTGACCGCTGGTGCGCAAAAGGCCGAGAACGTCGGTCGAGCGGTGTCCGCGCGCGGTGGCATAGTCGTGAGGGTGATGCTCGAACCCGAACCCCCTCGCCAACCCACCGCCGACTGGCTGCGTGCGCTGCCGTCGCTCACGGGGAGTGCACCGCCTCTCGACATGGCTGCCCTGCCGAGCGATCCTGTCGTGCTCTTCGCGTCCTGGCTGTCCCAGGCCGTCGATCTCGGAGTGGCCGAGCCGCATGCGGCGACCCTGGCCACCGTGGATGCCGACGGGTTCCCCGACGCGCGCACCCTGATCGTGAAGGGCGTCGACGACCGCGGGTGGGCCTTCGCCGGCCCGCGTTCCTCGCGGAAAGCCGCTCAGCTCGCCGCGCGTCCCGCCGCCGCTCTGGACTTCTGGTGGCAGCCGCTCGTCCGGGCCGTGCGCGTACGCGGGCGGGTCGTCGAGGCATCTCCGCAGGAGAGCGCAGCCGATCTCGCCGCTCGGTCGGCTGCGGCCAGGAACGGACTCGTGCCCGGCGACTGGATGCTGTGGCGGCTGGTTCCGTCGCGGATCGAGTTCTGGCAGGGCGAGACTGATCGACGGCATTCCCGGATCGTCTACGAGGTCGCCGACGGTCGCTGGACGCGGACGATCTCCGGGAAAGCGGCGGATCGCACAGAGGAAGGCGCACAGTCATGAACGGATATCAGATCGTCGAGATCGGTGCTCTCGACGAGTGGCGCGCGCACCACGGCGGTTTCGATGCCTCGCGGGCGCGCGACGGCCGCCGGGTCGTCGACCATGAACTGACGATGCAGTACATCGGACTCACGGCGAACGCTCTCCAGCCCGGCGAGGAGGCAGGCTACTGGCACGTGCACTCGCGGGTGGAAGAGCTGTACGTCTTCCTTGAGGGGCGTGGACAGATGGGGCTCGACGACGAGACAGTCGAGGTCGGTCCGGGAACCGTGATCCGCGTGGGGCAGGGCATCGCCCGCACGTGGCGGGCCCGTCCTGACAGTACCGGGGAGCTGCGCTGGCTGTGCATCCGGGCAGGAGGCGATGAGCTGCCGCACCTGCCGGACGACAGTGCTCGCCTGCCGGAGAAGACGATGCCATGGGCCGAGTGACGCAACCCCTCCCTCCGGTGCCGTCGCAACCGCCGTCGTTCGTCGATGACTTCGCGGGTGAGCTCGACACCGCGACGTGGATCCCGCACTATCTCCCGCACTGGACGACACCTGATCGATCAGAGGCCCGCTACGGCGTCACAGCTGACGGGCTCGAACTGCGCATCGAGGAGGACCAGCTCGACTGGCGCCCGGAGGACGCACCGCTGCGGGTGTCGAACCTGCAGTCGGGGGAGTGCTCCGGCCCGCTCGGCTCGACCCGCGGCACACATCGTCACCGGCCCGATGGACTCGTCGTGCGCACCGAGACGCCCCTCCGACTGCCGTTCGCGCCGCGTCGCGGCCGCGTCGATATCACGGTCGCCGCCGGCGCCGACGAGCGCTGCATGCTCGCCGCCTGGCTCGTGGGCACCGAGCACCTGTCCGACACCGATTCCGGAGAGATCTGCGTGTTCGAGATCGACGGGGCGACGGTCGGTCCGACGACACCCGCCCGCACGGGCATCAAGGCGCATCACGACCCGCGGCTGCACACCGACATGGCCGAGGTGCTGCTGCCCTTCGACGCGCGCAAGGTCCATACCTGGACGGTCATCTGGGGCGATGGCGAGACGGTCGTCGGCTGCGAGGGCGTCGTTCTGCGGAGGATTCCGCAGGCACCGGATTATCCGATGATCCTTCTCATCGACCTCTTCGAGATCGGTCCGGCCGGCGGTTCCTACCCGAAGACCGCGACAGTCCGCCGCGTGGCCGCCTGGGCTTCGTGAAGGTCAGCGCGCGTCGAGCAGCTCGTCCTCGACGTCGGCGTCGCGATCGCGGCTGCGCTTCTTCTTCTCTCTGACCGGGGCGCCCTCGAGATCTTCGCGGTGCTTCACGATCTCGGTGCGGATGATGTAGCCGATGAAGACGAAGCCCATCAGCGCGAACAGGATCCACTGGATCGCGTACGACAGATGCGGACCCGGGTCGTCGGTGGGGGAGTCGAAGGAACCGAGTGCGGGGGCGGAAGGGTCTTCGCTCACCAACTGGCCGTATGCGCTGGTCACGACGTCGCCGCCGACGATGTCGGCGACGGTCGGCAGATCGATCGTCGCCACCTGGCCAGGGGGAGCCCCCCTCCCGGGAGCTGCGGCCTCGTCGTCGCGCAACCGCACGACGACCTCGACGGTTCCGCTCGGCGGCGCCGGAACGGCGTCCGGCGCATCGCCCGAACCGGGCGCGACCCACCCGCGGTCGACGACGAACAGCCGGCCGTCGTCGTTCAGGAAGGGCACGAGCACCTCGAACGCACTCGTGCCGCCGTGCGGCCTGTTGCGCACCAGAAGCTGCTCATCGGCGAGATACTCCCCGTGCAGCACCACGGGGTGCCATTCGTCCTCGGCGTGGAAGACGCCGTCGGATCCGATCAGCTCATCGAGCGGGACCGGTTTCGCATCGTAGTTCTCCTCCACGAGGGCGATCTGCTCGCTGCGCGTCGCATTCCTGTCGAACTGCCAGTTGGACAGGAACACGCAGACCACGGCGAAGCCGATCGCGACGAGGACGTAAACGCTCCAGCGCAGCATCCGCTCTCTCATGCGGGGACTCCGTCACGCACCGTCACCGGGAAGTCCCGCGCTGCCAGGTAGTCGCGGAGGAACTCGACGTGCTCGTCGCATGCCAGCCAGATCTTCTCGCGGTCGGCGGAGTGGATGCGCGGATTGCGCCACACCACCTGTTTCGTCGCCGCGTTCCGGCATCCGGCGCGCGAGCACACCAGCTCGCTCACTCGCTGTCCTGCCGGCTCTCGTGGATCGTGATGATCGACGGATCGACGTCATCCTCCGGCACCTCCGCGACCAGAGGAGCCTCGAGCTGCTGCAACGGCGACTCGGCCCTGGTCTCGGTGCTGTCGCTGCCCGCATTCGCGAACACGACAGCGATGTACGGCAGCACGGCTGCGGCGATCGCGAACACCCAGGTGTACCAGCCGTAGGGCTGCACGAGCACCATGAGCCCGAAGCACAGGATGCGGATGGTCATCGTGAGGGCGTAGCGGCGCACGCGATGGTCGGCCTCGTCCCGCGGCGACTGCGGCAGGGAGGTGACGGCGGGCACCAGACGCTTGTTCTTCACGATGGTTCCAGCCTACGCCGCTGAGTGGTCGTCGGCGTGCCCGCCTGCTCTCAGCTGTAGTCGACGAGGAAGGGGATCGTGAAGGCCCCGAAGGCGAGGAAGACCGCGAGACCGATGAGGATCTGAGCCACCATGAGACCCACGCCGACGTAGCCGGTGATCAGACCGCCGATCGCCATTCCGCGACCGCCGAGTGCCGGGTTGTTCTTGGTCTGCTTGAGACCCATATGACCGGTGATCACGGCGACGATCGATGCGACCACCGGGAGCCAGAGCCAGAAGAGCACGAGACCCGCGATGCCGCAGATCAGAGACGTGATCGCGAGTCCGCTGTTGGGGCGAGGCGGGGCGTAGGCGACCGGGGCGTACTGCTGCGGGTAGCCGCCGTACTGCTGCGGTGCGGCTCCGTAGGGCTGCACCGCGCCGCTCGGCTGGGTGACGCCGTAGGTCTGGGGCGCAGCGCCGTATCCCTGGGGTGCAGCGCCGTATCCCTGGGGTGCAGCGCCGCCGGGCTGCCGGTGCACGGGTGCGCCGAACTGCTGCGGGGCGACGCCGTAGGTAGGAGGGGGCGGCGGCACCGCGGGTGCGGCAGGCGCCGGAGGCGCAGGGGGCTGGACCGCGAATCGCGGGTCCGAGGCGTTCGGGGGGATGCTGCTGTCGCTCACGTCGGCGCCTTTCGTCGGGTTCAGCGTTCCAGCCGGGTCTGCTTCTGTCAAACTTCCGCGCCGATCCGCTCACGGCATCCTCGGTAGGATCGATCCGACCGGCCGTCGGCCGTCGCCGGGTCAGATCAGGAGTGGAAATGAGTTCTCAGCGCGTCGTCCTCGTCACGGGAGGCAATCGGGGCATCGGGTTCGCCATCGCGGAGCGCTTCGTGCGCGACGGCTACCGGGTCGCCGTCACGGCGCGCAGCGGTGAGGGACCCGAGGGCACGCTCACGGTGCGGGCGGACGTGACGGATGCTGCGGCGCTCGACGCCGCGTTCACCGAGGTCGAGCAGCAGCTCGGGCCGGTGGAGATCGTGGTCGCGAACGCCGGCATCACCAAGGACACTCTGCTGCTGCGCATGAGCGAAGACGACTTCGACAGCGTGGTCTCCACCAACCTCGGCGGCACCTTCCGCGTGGTCAAGCGCGCGTCGAAGGGCATGCTGCGCGCGCGCTTCGGCCGGGTCATCCTGATCTCGAGCGTCGTCGGCTTGTACGGTTCGGCGGGGCAGGTCAACTATTCCGCCTCGAAGAGCGCCCTGGTCGGGTTCGCCCGCTCGCTGACGCGCGAGCTGGGCGGGCGCGGCATCACGGCCAACGTCGTGGCGCCCGGGTTCATCGAGACCGACATGACCGCCGAGCTTCCCGAGGAGACTCAGAAGCAGTACAAGGCGAGCATCCCCGCCGGGCGCTTCGCGACCCCCGACGAGGTCGCCGGCGTCGTCACGTGGCTGGCAGGAGACGACGCCGGCTACATCTCCGGCGCAGTCATCCCGGTCGACGGCGGCCTCGGCATGGGGCACTGACGCTCAGCGCGAGACCGCTTCATCGATGAGCTGCGCGAGGCGTGCAGGCATCGAGAACTGCGGCCAGTGGCCCGACCCGATCCGCACCACCTCGACGTCCTCGATGGACCGGAACTCGTCGGCGTACGGTCCCCACTGCTCGAGCTCCGACTCGAGAGTCTCCTGATCGAGTCCTCCCATCAGCAGGGTGGCGGGGACGCGGTAGCGGGCGGCGTCGTCGAGCGCGAGCGGATCGGTCGGCACCCGAGCCGGCACGCTGTGCGTGAGGGGAGCGGTGCGGGCGCGCGTCGCCTCGTCGAGGTCATCGACGTCTTCCGCAGGGAAGAAGTCCCACCCGGGGAAGGGGATGACCCCGTCGACGACCTCGAACTCGCTGATGCCGTGCCCGGACGGCGGGGGCACGGTGTCGACGAAGACGACGCGCGAGACCCGGTCGGCGCGAGCGTCGACGACACACCATGCGACGTTGCCTCCTCCGCTGTGGCCGACGACGGCCACCGGGCCCGCGACCGCGTCGACCGCGGCGACCCCGGCGGCGACCCAGTCGGCGATCCCGATCGTGCCGGATTCGGCCGCCGGGGCGCCGAGGCCCGGAAGAGTGAGGGCATGAACGCGGTGACCTGCGCGTTCGAGCGGCGGGATCACCTCGTTCCAGCTGGAAGCGTCGAGCCAGAGTCCGGGGATGAGGATGATGTCCATGCGCCCGAGGGTAATCGGGGCTCCGGACATCCGCTACGGAAGCAGCGCGATGACCTCGCTGAGATCCTGAGGGCCGATCACGAGGCTCGCGGACGCGCGCACGGCCGGCTTCGCGTTGAAGGCGAGGCCGAGACCCGCCACCGCCATCATCTTCAGGTCGTTGGCGCCGTCGCCGATCGCGATCGTCGCCCGCTGCGCAACGCCGAGCTCGGCCGCCCAGGCGAGCAGGGACGATGCCTTGGCATCGGCATCCACGATCTCTCCGCCGACACGCCCTGTCAGCGCCCCTTCGGCGACCTCGAGGCGGTTCGCCCGCCACCGATCGACGCCGAGCCCGGGGGCGATGCCGTCGAGAATCTCGTGGAATCCGCCCGACACGACGCCGACCACGCCGCCGCGCTCGTGCACGGCGGCCGTGAGCTCGCGCACACCGGGTGTGGGCTCGATGCGCGCGCGCACCCGCTCGAACGCCGAGGTCGGCACTCCCTGCAGGGCGGCGACCCGGCTGCGCAGACTCGCGGCGAAGTCGATCTCGCCGCGCATGGCAGCCTCGGTGGCCGCCTGCACCTCTTCGCGACGCCCGGCCTCATCGGCGAGGAGCTCGATCACCTCGTTGCGGATGAGCGTGGAATCGGCATCGAGGACGACGAGGAAGCGCGCGGCAGTCACAGGCTCGAGCCTAGCGACCGCCGCGCGCCTCGCGCGTCGGATGACGTCAGCGGTCGACGAAGACGCCCTTGCCGACGACGGTGATGCCCGAATCCGTCACGGTGAAGCCCCGCGCCAGGTCGCGTTCGCGATCGACCCCGACCGTTGCGCCGTCTGCGAGCACGACGTTCTTGTCGAGGATGGCCCGGTGCACGCGCGCACCTGCGCCGACCCGGACGTGATCGAACAGCACGGAGTCGGTGATGGTCGAACCGCCCCCGGCGAGCGTCCATGGACCGACGACGCTGCGTTCGACGTGCGTTCCGGAGAGCACGCAGCCCAGCGAGACGATCGAGTCGATCGCGTTGCCGATGCGTCCGACCGAGTCGCGCACGAACTTCGCGGGCGGCGAGTTCACGGCCTGCGAGTGGATCGGCCACTCCATGTTGTACAGGTTGAACACCGGCAGCGTAGAGATCAGATCCATGTGGGCGTCGAAGAAGGAGTCGATGGTACCCACGTCGCGCCAGTACGAGCGGTCGCGTGGTGAGGATCCGGGCACCTCGTTCTGCTTCATGTCGTAGTAGCCGGCCTCGCCGCGCTCGACGAAGTACGGCACGATGTCACCGCCCATGTCGTGTCCGGAGGTGGGGGACTCGCCGTCGGCCTCGACGGCGGCGATCAGCGCGTCGGCGTCGAAGATGTAGTTGCCCATGGACGCGAGCACTTCGTGCGGCGCGTCGGGGAGGCCCTCGATCTCGGTCGGCTTCTCGAGGAACTGCTTGATGCGCCCGGACTCGGTGTCGGCGTCGATCACGCCGAACTGCGAGGCGAGGGCGAGGGGCTGACGGATGCCGGCGACCGTCGCCTTCGCGCCCGAGGCGATGTGCGCGTCGAGCATCTGCTGGAAGTCCATGCGATACACGTGGTCGGCGCCGATCACGACCACGATGTCGGGCTTCTCGTCGTTGATCAGGTTCAGGCTCTGCAGGATGGCGTCTGCCGAGCCCGAGAACCAGCGCTTGCCCAGTCGCTGCTGCGCCGGCACGGAGGCGACGTACGAGTCGAGCAGAGCAGACATCCGCCAGGTCTGGGAGATGTGACGGTCGAGGCTGTGGGACTTGTACTGCGTGAGCACCACGATCTGTCTGAGACCGGAGTTTATGAGGTTCGAGATCGCGAAATCGATCAATCGGTACTGTCCGCCGAACGGCACTGCAGGTTTTGCGCGGTCAGCCGTGAGGGGCATGAGTCGCTTGCCCTCGCCGCCGGCGAGGATGATGCCGAAGATCTTCTTTGGTGCGGACATGGCTCCACCCTAGAGGGCCAATCCCGTCGTGTACTAGCGTTTCGAACATGCGAGTTGAAATGATCACGAAGGAGTACCCGCCGGAGATCTACGGCGGTGCCGGGGTGCATGTCGCGGAGCTGGTCGCAGCCCTCCGCGAACGCATCGACGTGAGCGTCCGCGCCTTCGGCGCGCCTCGCGATGAGCCCGGCACCTTCGCGTATCGGGCGCCGTCGGAACTCGCGAACTCGAACGCCGCTCTGCAGACACTCGGCACCGATCTCGAGATCGTTTCGGCGATCTCGGATGCCGACCTCGTGCACAGCCACACCTGGTACGCGAACTTCGCCGGTCACATCGCCTCGCAGCTGCACGGCATCCCGCACGTGCTCACCGCGCACAGCCTCGAGCCGCTGCGTCCGTGGAAGGCCGAACAGCTGGGCGGCGGGTACGCCGTGTCCAGCGGCATCGAGAAGCTCGCGTACGAGAACGCCGCCGCCGTCATCGCGGTGAGCGCAGGGATGCGCAACGACATCCTGCGCAGCTACCCGAACGTCGACCCGGGCAAGGTGCGGGTGATCCACAACGGCATCGACGTCGACCGGTGGCGGCCCGTGCAGAACCCCGCGTTCCTCGAGTCGATCGGCATGGACCCGAACCGCCCTTCGGTCGTCTTCGTCGGCCGCATCACGCGCCAGAAGGGGCTGCCGTACCTGCTGCAGGCGGCGAGCCGGCTCCCGGCGGACGTGCAGCTGATCCTGTGCGCCGGAGCACCGGACACGCCGGAGATCATGGCCGAGGTGCAGGAGGGCGTGCGGCTGCTGCAGCAGACGCGTGAGGGCGTCATCTGGATCGAGCGGATGCTGCCCCGCGATGAGCTCTCGGCCATCCTCACCGCGGCCACGACCTTCGTCTGCCCCTCGGTCTACGAGCCGCTCGGCATCGTGAACCTCGAGGCGATGGCGTGCGGCGCCGCGGTCGTCGGCACCGCGACCGGCGGGATTCCGGAGGTCGTCGACGACGGCGTGACGGGACGTCTCGTGCCGATCGAGCAGGTGCAGGACGGCACGGGGACCCCGGTCGACCCGGAGACGTATGTCGCGGATCTCGCCGCAGTGCTCGCCGAGGTGGCATCTGATCCGGTGACGGCCAAGGCGTACGGTGAAGCCGGTCGCGAACGCGCCAGGAACGAGTTCAGCTGGGGTGCCATCGCCGACACAACGCGCGCCCTCTACGAGGAGTTGACCGACTGAGCCGATAGGCTTGAGAGCATGCCACGCGCTCTGGAATTCACCGACGTCGTCGTGCGCCGCGAAGGGCGCAACATCATCGATCACGTGACCTGGCAGGTGCAGGACGACCAGCGCTGGGTGGTGCTCGGGCCCAACGGCGCCGGCAAGACCACGCTGCTCCAGCTGGCCGACACGCTCATGCATCCGACGTCCGGCGCCGTCGAGGTGCTGGGGGAGACCCTGGGTCGCACCGACGTGTTCGAGGTGCGTCCGCGCATCGGATTCGCGTCATCTGCTCTCGCCAAGCGCATCCCGCGCGACGAGACGGTGCTGAACTCCGTGCTCACGGCCGCGTACTCGGTTCTCGGACGATGGAACGAGGAGTACGAGGGCATCGACGACCGTCGCGCGCTGCGCGTCCTCGCGGAGTGGAAGCTCGATCATCTCGCCGATCGTCTGTTCGGAACCCTCAGCGACGGCGAGCAGAAGCGCGTGCAGATCGCCCGCGCGGTGATGACCGACCCCGAGCTGCTGCTGCTCGACGAGCCGACCGCGTCACTGGACCTCGGTTCGCGCGAAGAGCTGCTCGCGCTGCTCAGCGGCTACGCCTCTTCGCCCTCGACGCCGGCGATGCTTATGGTGACGCACCACGTCGAGGAGATCCCGGTCGGATTCACCCATGTCCTGCTGATCCGCGAGGGCAAGGTCGTCGCGGCCGGTCCGATCGCCGAAGCCCTGACCGCCGAGACGCTCACCGAGGCGTTCGGCATGCCGATCGTTCTCACGTCCGACGGCGGCCGCTACGCCGCGCGCGCGGCATCCTGATTCTGCTAGACTCGACCCTTGGTGCTCTCTGCACCGCAGACTTCCCCGACCCTGGCACAATCCAGGGCATCAGCTAAGGAATCCCATGAAGACTGACATCCACCCCGACTACCAGGCCGTCGTGTTCCGCGACCTCGGTTCGGGCGAGACCTTCCTCACCCGCTCCACCGTCACCAGCGACAAGACCATCGAGCTGGACGGTGTCGAGTACCCCGTCATCGACGTCGAGATCTCCTCGGCCTCGCACCCGTTCTACACGGGCAAGCAGCGCATCATGGACTCGGCCGGTCGCGTCGAGAAGTTCAACCAGCGCTTCAAGGGCTTCGGCGGCTCCAAGTAACAGCCGTCACGATGAAGGCCCCGTTCTCTTCGGAGAGCGGGGCCTTCATCGTGATGTCGGAGGTCAGATCTCGATGACGATGTGATCGCCGTCGATCGTGCTCGGGGGATCGCCGGGTGCCGGGGCCGGTGCTGTCCGACGCGTCTGACGGTCGCGCTCCATGCCGGCCTCGTGTGCCGACGGCATCCAGATCGCGTCGAAGGCGCCGCCGAATCCACCGCCCGCGTTCTCGTACTTCTTCTCCAGCGGCGTCTTCGAGTATGCGATCACGACCGCGACGACGACCGCGCTCGCGATCAGCAGGAGGATCGCGACGGTAACGAGGTATCCCAGCACGTCGCCCACGAGCCCAGGCTAAACGCAGGCCGCAGAGCGTGGCATCCCCCGTGAGAGGGATCCTCAGCGGATGCGGCGCCCCTGAGCGAGATCGATGAGGCGAGTCAGCACAGGACCCGACCGCACGCCGTTGTGCTCGTGCTCGCTGGTCACCCAGGTCTGCACACCGGGCAGCAGCCGTGCGGTCTCCAGTGAGAACTCGAGGGGCACGTACACGTCGTTGACGTACACGGCGGCTGCTCCCGTGGCTCCGGAGGAGGCGATGGCATCGGCATCGTAGATCGCGGGCCAGTCGAACTCGGCGAGTTCGAGCGCCACGTCGCGCCAGGGCTGGAACGCCGGGACGGTCTGCGTCCACTCCCGACGGATGTGCTCGCCGGTGAAAAGCGTCACGTCGTCGCGGAAGTCGTCGGGCTCCACGCGTTCCGCTGACCACCTCGTGGCCTGCCCGCTCGCGTAGCTCGACTCGTGGAACGCGAAGTACAGCGGGTTGCGGCCGGTGAAGGGCATCGCATGCATGAGGTCGTGCCGGAACGCGTTCGACGCGGGATCCCGTTCGAGCAGTGACCAGAGCGTCTGCCAGCCGTCGTTCGTGCCCAGGGCCGATCCGACCGAGCGCAGGCGGGACGGAGAGACGATCTCGCCGTCGGGCAGCACGATGCCGCCGGCGTCCGCGAGGTCGACCAGACGCCGCATGGCGTCTCGGTGCGCGGGGAAACGGCGGTAGTACTTCTCGGATGCCGTGCGCATCTTGTCGTAGCAGAGCGCGTAGACCTCATCCGCCGAACGCGTGACGGTGCTGAGACCGCCCGTGATGAAGACGTCATCGAGCGAGGCGGAGTCGGTCGTCAGATAGGCGAGAGTCGTGAAGCCGCCGAAGGACTGACCCAGCACGCTCCACCGGGTGGCGCCGAGATGCTCGCGCAGGGCTTCGCAGTCGCGGACGATCGCGTCGGCACGCAGGTGCGTCAGGTGCTCGGCGACGAATGCGGACCCCTGCCCGAGATCGGCGTCGCCGACGGGAGAGGACAGCCCGGTTCCGCGCTGGTCGAGCATGACCACGCGGTAGTGCGCCAGGGCCTCGTCGAGCCAGGCCGGCGAGGTCGACGAATGGAACGGGCGCGGCGCCTCGTGACCCGGGCCGCCCTGAAGGAAGACCAGATAGGGGAGTGCCTCGCCCCCTTCGCGGGCCACCACGCGGGCGAAGATGTCGATCGTGCGGTGGTCGGAGGCATCCGACCAGACGAGGGGGACGGTGAGCCGGTGCTCTTCGATGATCAGGTCGCTCACGTCACATCACGTTCCCGATGTAGGAGTACTTGACGAAGACTTCGGCTGCCAGGCCGGACTCCTCGAGAACGCCCTGCACGGCGTTCATCATGTAATTGGAGTCCCAGCCCATGTAGAGGAAGTGCGACTCGTCGAGCTCGTCCCACTGTCCCTTCCAGGCCATCTCGCCGTAGATCGGACCGCCGTGCTTGGCGCAGTAGGACAGCGCGGCTTCCCGCGTGTCGGTCCAGGCGCGCCGCATCACGCGATTGAAGAGGTACTTGACGTCGGGCACCTCCCACCGCTCACCGCGGTACTCCACGTAGTCGAACTCCCGCTCCCAGCCTGCCGGCCACCCGCGCCGGCGGACCGCGTCGAGGATCGGGGTGAGCCCGTCGTCATCGATCTCGGGCAGCGCCGGCCGGGCCCAGATCCGCAGCAGCTCGGCGGTCAGACGGATCGTGCGCTGCGTGATCGCTGCGGAGTTCCAGACCTCGACCGATTCCAGTTCCCGGGTGGCCGGCACGGCGCTGCGTGCGTAAGCCTCCACGCGCTTCACGGGGTAGGCGGCGCCGAACACGCGTTCGGCGAGCCGGGTCTCGAGCAGGGTGAGGTTGCCGAGCGTGGGGGCGAGGGCGCGCAGACTGTTCTGCTCGTCGTCGCCGTACTCCGACCAGGAGCGGATGCCGTCGCCCGACCAGCCGTCGCCGGGGACCGCCGGCACGAGCTTCTCCACGTCGTAGTCCAACGGCTCATCGACTCCTTCGAGGCGTCCCAGCACGTAGGCGGCGTGGGGGAGCTCCGAGTACTTGAGAACCGCGCTGACGCGTTCGTCCGACGGCGTGATGCGGGCCACGGCGCGCGCGAGCGATTCTCGCCCTTCGGTCCGGGCGCGGCACAGTCGCGCGACGAGGCGCTCGTTCGGCAGGTTCACGAGCGTGCGGCGCAGGTACAGCGCCTGGATCCACTCGAGGGTCTCGATGAGCTCGCTGCGGTCGATGATGCCGCGCGCGTGATCGCTGTAGACGCTCAGGACAAGCGGATAGGCCGCGCGACCGAACGTGTTCACGAATCGCAGCTGCTGCGCGATCCCTGCATCCGACTCCCTGGAGGGATCGAGGAGGATGCCGTAGATCTCCGCGTAGTGGCGCCAGATCTCGGCATCCGCCTGCAGATGCTCGACGTCGACACGCGGGAACGACTGCCGGAAGGCGCTGTAGACGCCGTGCTCGCCGTTCGCCGCGACCTCGCGGCCGGTCGTCATCACGAGGTAGTGCCGCCAGAAGGCTCCGATCGCCTCACCCGTGTGCTGTTCGATGGGCAGCCAGAATCTCGCCTCGACCTCGAGCTGCTCGGCGTGCGTGAGCCCCATCAGGATGTAGTTGTGGATGAGCTCGTGGTCGCGCAACGGCTCACCAGTGGAGTTCAGGCTCTCGAAGATCTGCTGTGCGTTCGCCTCGGCTCCGAGAGTGATCGACACGTGCTCCAGACGCTGCAGACCGCGCCAGATGCGCGGCACCTCGCCCACCTGCACCTGACTGCGGAAGAACGCGTAGTTGTCGTCGAATCGGGATTCCCGGTCGGCGCCGTCGCGACGGTCCAGCACGACGGATTCGTAGAGGTCGGCCCAGGCGTCGTGCGGGCGCAGTCGCGTGCGCTCCCGGTCGTCCTCGCGCACGAGCACGCGTCCGAGCTCGTCCGCGAGCGCGGGATCGCTCTCGCGCACGGCGTGCTGGAGAGCCGCGACCAGGAGCATCAGCGTCGTGATGCGCTGCTGCCCGTCGATCAGGATGAGGTCCGATGCCTCGGAGGAGTCGTGCGCCGAGAGGATCGAGCCGATGAAGTGTCGGTGCCCCTCATCTTCGTCGGCGACGGCGCGGATGTCGGCGAGAAGCCGCTCGCACCCGCCGATGTCCCACCGGTACTGACGCTGGTAGACGGGCACCACGATCGTGGTCGATCCGGCGGAGAGCCACTCGATCGTGTTGACAGCCGTCGCCTCGACATTGGTGGCAGTGCTCATGCGAAAAAGTCTATGCGGATAAACCCGGCGGCCATCCGGGGCGCTCCGAGGTCTCGCTGTTAGGCTTGCCTTATCAGGGCCTGTTAAAACGTGCTGGCCCCCGATGAGAGGATCTGGTTCAGATCATGGGATACATCAAGTCCGCCGCCCTCGAAGACAAGGGCTTCGTCATCCTCGACAGTTACGACAAGGAGCTCGACCCGCGTGAGTGGCTCGACATCGAGTACGTCGACTGGAAGTCCTCGGGTGACACGCGCTTCTCGCCGCTCGCCAGCGCCAAGGGCGAGATCGAGTGCAACGGCTTCTGGAACCACAAGCCGCCGCGCACCGACAAGGACGGCGTCTGGATCGATTCGCAGACCGCGATCGCGCCGACTCTGACCGCCCGCGCCAAGGAGCCGGGCGCGAACGTGGGCCGCTGCCGCGTCATCGAACTGCAGCCGACCCCTTACGGCGAATGCCTCTACAACCTGCACCAGGACGACAACAACCGTCTGAACCCCGACGGCACGGGCTGGGTCGTGCGCGGATTCTTCAACCTGACCGATGACAAGGACAGCTACTTCGTCCTCCGCGAGAACCGCACCGACCCCAGCATCGAGTACCGCATCGCCCTCCCGGCAGGTGCGCAGCTCATCGTGGACACGCAGCGCCTGTGGCACGCCACCACCCACAACGGCACCGACCCCCGGTACTGCCTGATCACGTCGTGGGAGTCCGGCCCCGAGCTCGACGCGTACATCGAGAAGTACCACGGCACCGACCAGCACGAGCAGGTCGAGGTGCCCCAGGAGGTCCTCGAGGCCGGCTACGCCGAGCAGGCGCAGCGCGATGCTGCCCGTGCCGCGTACTACGCCGCCAAGGGGCAGCAGGTCAAGCAGGCCATGAGCGAGGCCTGACCTCCTTCGGGCCGCCGAGCCCGTCGACACGCACGAAGGCGGGAATCACATCCTTGTGATTTCCGCCTTCGTGCGTGAGAATAGGCGCATAACCGCATATCGCGCCGCACTTCGTTGGTTTCAGGTCGTTGGGGAAGACGCACCTGATGAAACGGAGAGATCATGGCGACGGCTTACGCACGCGGAGTGGTGTTCATCCACTCTGCGCCTCGCGCGCTCTGCCCCCACCTCGAGTGGGCAGTGGGTCGCGCTATCGGGCGTGCGGTGAACTTCGACTGGGCTGACCAGCCGGTGCTCGACGGCGCCCGCCGGGCCGAGTTCTACTGGGACGGCCCCGTGGGCACAGGCGCCGCTCTCGCGACCGCGATCCGCGGCTGGGAGCACCTGCGCTTCGAGGTCAGCGAGGACCCGACGCCGCGCAGCGATGGCGGGCGGTGGATGCACACGCCCGATCTCGGCATCCACTATGCGCAGACTGATGCGGCGGGCAACGTCGTGATCGGTGAAGACCGGATCCGCTATGCGATGGAGATCGCAGCGGGAAACGTGGCCGAGCTGCAGCGCGAACTGGACATCGCGCTCGGCTCGGCCTGGGACGAAGAGCTGGAGCCCTTCCGCCACGCGAGCGACGACGCCCGCGTGGTCTGGCTCCACAAAGTCGGATAGAACCATGGACCTGGAGTGGGAAGGCGTGAGTACCGGATGCCGGTGAATCGTCCCGGACGCTGAGAATACGTATCCCACTCCAACGACGAGAACCCCGCCTCCGCGCACAGGAGGCGGGGTTCCCTCGTGCCGAGCGGCGCGTCAGATGACGGCCGCGTGAGTCTGCTCCGCCACAGGGGCACTGCCTCCCACGAGGACCTCGTCCCATGCGCAGCGCAGCCGCGACATCGCTTCAGTCGCGCGGTCCGGGGTCAGCGTGATCGGGATGCGCACGCGGCGCTCCAGGACTCCGCCGGTGGAGAACCGAGGGCCCGGGGGAAGGATGAGCCCGCGCTCGCGCGCGGCCAGCGACAGGGTCGTCGAGATCGGCGCGTCCAGATCCACCCACGCCGACAGGCCGCCGTGCGTCGGGGGCATCACGAGGCCCATGCTCCTGAGCCCCGCGGCCACCGCATCGCGTCCGGCCCGCAGGCGCGAGCGGACGTGCGACGTGAGTGCAGGCATGTCCTCGAGCAGCTCGACCGCGATGCACTGCTCGAGCAGAGCGGTGCCGAGCTCGAAGGAGGGCCGCACGGCGAGCAGCCTGTCGATGAGCGAACGATCTGCTCTGATCCAGCCGATCCGCATGCCGCCCCAGGCGATCTTCGACATCGAGCCCACCGTGATGACGCTCGGGCTGTATGCGGCCACCGGCAGCGGAGACCAGCCCCGATCTATGTCGAGCTCGGTGGTCGTCTCGTCGACGATCAGGTGCGTTCCCGAGCTGCGGGCCGTCGTGGCGATGCGGGCACGGTCGGCATCCGACAGGGTCGCGCTCGTCGGGTTGTGGAAGTCCGGGATGAGGTAGGCGACGTGCGGACGGCTCCGCAGGAGGATGTCCGTCAGATGCCCCTGGTCCCAGCCGCGCCCGTCGACCGGGGTCGGCAGCAGCCGGTAGCCGTGATGGCGCAGGGCCTCGAGTGCGTGCGGGAACGTCGGCTGCTCGACGAGGGCACGCTCTCCGCGGCGCCCGATCGTGGCCAGCACGAGGTGCACGGCGTTGAGAGCACCGGAGGTGATGATGATCTCGTCAGGATCGGTGTCCACGCCGCGCTGCACGAATCGCTGAGCGACCGCTTCGCGCAGCTCGGGCATGCCGCGCAAAGAGTAGCCGCTGGTCGCGCGCAGCGCGGCGAGGCGCGGGAGCGAGCGCACTGTCGCGTCGTAGAGGCCGGGCGTGGAATCCATCGACGCGATCGAGAGGTCGATGGCGGAATCGTCGTGACCGGCCGGAGCGGACCCGCTGGCGTGCGGCAGCGCCACCCGTGTGCCCCCGCCGTGCACGCGGCTCACGTAGCCCCCCGCCTCCAGGAGATCGTACGCTCGCGTCATGGTCGAGCGGGATCGCCGGAGCTCGAGAGCGAGCGAGCGTTCGCTGGGCAGGCGCTCGCCCACCGTGAGCCGGCCGTCGAGGATGAGGGCGCGGATGTGCTCGGCGAGTGCCGCGGCGGTCGCACCCGCGACGGTCCCGGAGCCGAGCTGTTCGACGAGACGAGAGGTCATGCATCCATCATCCCGAAAAGTGGACTGAATTCACCAGGCCACTTTCCGTCGAGTGGCCCGCGGATTCCGCGGGGGACGCGCACGAGGATGGCCGTATGCCGACCTCTCGCGTCCGAACCACCCTGCCGAAGATCTTCCTGCCGATCGTCGTGACGAGCCGTCGCGATCTCGCCGAGCGGCTGCTTCAGCTCGTCGTCGGCCTCTTCCTGTACGGCGTCGCCCTGGCGCTGATGATCCGCGGAGGAATCGGAGTGTCCCCGTGGGACGTGCTGGCGATCGGGGTGTCCGGCACGGGCGGCATCGGCTTCGGTCTCGTGACCAATCTCGTCGCCGCAGTCGTGCTGCTGCTGTGGATCCCGCTTCGTCAACGGCTGGGGCTGGGCACCGTGGTCAACGCTCTGCTGATCGGACCGAGTGCTGATCTCGCACTCGCCCTGATTCCGTCCATGCCGTCGATCTGGGCGGGAGCTGGCTCCTTCCTCATCGGCCTGATCCTCCTCGCGTTCGCGACCGGCCTCTACATCGCAGCCGACTTCGGCCCTGGGCCCCGCGACGGGTTGATGACGGGCCTCGTGCGCAGGACAGGCTGGCCGGTATGGCATGATCGAAGGCACCGTGCTGGTGATCGGTTTCCTGCTCGGCGGCCCCGTCGGCGTCGGCACGGTGCTCTTCGCCTTCGGCGTCGGACCGCTCATCGGCTGGTTCCTGCCGCGCATCACCAGGATGCGAGAGGAGCGCTCACGGGTGCTCGCATCAGCCTGACGCCGCGCGGCGACGAAAGCGGCCCCCGGATCTGAGATCCGGGGGCCGCTTCATGCCTCAGCTGCGTTCAGTCCTCTGCGCTGGCGAACGCGACGACCGCGTTGTGGCCGCCGAAGCCGAAGGAGTTGCTGATCGCGTACAGCGTGCCCTCGCCCAGCGGCTGGGACTCGCCCGACAGCTTGAACGGCACAGCAGGGTCGGGCTCGGTCATGTTGATCGTCGGCGGAGCGACGCGGTCGCGCAGGGCGAGGATCGTGAAGATCGCCTCCAGCGCTCCTGTGCCGCCGAGCAGGTGACCCGTGGAGGCCTTGGTCGCGGAGACCGGAATCTCCTTGAGACGGTCGCCGAAGACGCGCTGGAGGGCGACGTACTCGTTCGGGTCTCCGACCGGCGTCGACGTCGCGTGCGCGTTGATGTGCGCGATCTGGTCGGGGGTGATGCCGGCTTCCTCGAGCGCCTGGGTGACGGCGCGTGCGGCCCCGGACCCCTCGGGATCGTTGCCGGTGATGTGGTACGCATCGGCGGTCACGCCACCGCCGAGCACATAGCCGTAGATCTTGGCGCCGCGGGCCTTCGCGTGCTCCTCGGTCTCGAGGATCAGCGCGGCAGCGCCTTCACCCATGACGAATCCGTCGCGGTCGATCGCGCCGGGACGCGAGGCGGTGGCGGGGTCATCGTTGCGGCGGGAGAGGGCCTGAGCCGAGGCGAACGAGGCCATCGTGATCGGGTGGATCGCCGACTCGGTGCCGCCGGCGATCACGACATCGGCGAGGCCGTCCTGCAGATGGTGGAACGCGTGCAGGATCGATTCGGTGCTGGAGGCGCACGCGCTGACGACGGTCTGCGCGTAGGCGCGCGCGTGGAACTGCAGCGACAGGTTGCCCGCGGCGGCGTTCGGCATGAGCATGGGCACCGTCAGGGGCATGACCCGGCGCGGTCCCTTCTCGCGCAGTGTGTCCCAGGCGTCGAGAAGCGTCCACAGACCGCCGATGCCCGTGGCGAAGTCGATGCCGAGGCGCTCAGGGGCGACCTCGGGGGAACCGGCATCCTCCCAGGCCTCGCGAGCCGCGATGAGGGCGAACTGCGAGGAGGGGTCGAGGCGCTTCGCCTCGTGGCGGGGGAGCACCTCTTCGGGGCGGACGATCGCCTCGGCCGCGAACGTGACGGGCAGCTCGTACTGCTTGACCCAGTCGTGCTCGAGCGTGCGAGTGCCCGACATTCCGGCGAGCAGGTTGCTCCAGTTGTCGGGAGCAGTCCCGCCGATGGCGGACGTGGCGCCGATGCCGGTGACGACGATGCGCTTGGTCATGGTGTGGTTCCTTGTCGTACGGGTTACGTGCGAGATGAGGGCAGAGTGGAGGATGCCACGCCCCGCGGTGGCGGGGGTGGCATCCCGCCCGGATTACTCCTGGCCTGCGACGATGAAGCTGACGGCGTCGCCGACGGTCTTCAGGTTCTTGACCTCGTCGTCGGGGATGGTGACGCCGAACTTCTCCTCGGCGTTGACGACGATCGTCATCATCGAGATCGAGTCGATGTCGAGGTCGTCGGTGAACGACTTCTCGAGGGCGACCTCGGAGGCGTTGATGCCGGTCTCGTCGGTGATCAGCTCTGCGAGGCCAGCGAGGACCTCATCGTTGGTGAAAGCCATGTGGTCTTCCTCTTTCTAACGGGTTGTTTTCGGAACCGTGGAACAGTCTAGAGAAGGTCGGGGCGTTCTCAGGGGAGGACGACGACCTGGGCGGCGAACACGAGCCCGGCGCCGAAGCCGATCTGCAGAGCGAGACCGCCCGAGAGCTCGGGGTGCTCGGCCATCAGGCGGTGGCTCGCGAGCGGGATCGACGCGGCGGAGGTGTTGCCCGTCGTCTCGATGTCGCGGGCGATCACCGTCGTCTCGGGGAGCTTGAGCTGCTTGGCGAACTCGTCGATGATGCGCATGTTCGCCTGATGAGGGATGAACGCGGCGATGTCGGCGGGCTCGACGCCGGCCTTGTCGAGTGCCTCTCGGGCGACCTTCGCCATCTCCCACACGGCCCAGCGGAAGACCGTCTGGCCCTCCTGACGGAGCGTGGGCCACGGCACCTGGCCGTCGCGGAACTCGGTCAGCGTGCCGTTCATGCCCACGGCATCCGCCTTCGAGCCGTCGGATCCCCAGACCGCCGGAGCGATGCCCGGCGTGTCGCTCGGGCCGATCAGTGCGGCGCCCGCTCCGTCTCCGAGCAGGAACGAGATGCTCCGGTCGGTCGGATCGACGATGTCGGAGAGCTTCTCGGTCCCGATCACGAGCGCGTACTTCGCAGCGCCCGCGCGGATCAGCGCGTCGGCCTGGGCCACGGCGTAGGCGTATCCCGCGCAGGCCGCGTTGATGTCGTACGCGGCGGCGGGGTTGGCACCCACTCGGTCGGCGACGATGGCCGAGACCGACGGCGACTGCTTAGGGTTGCTGATCGTGGCGACGATGACCAGGTCGACCTGGTCCGCAGGCACGCCGGACTTCTCGATCGCCTCGCGACCGGCGATGGCGGCGAGATCGATGGCGTCCGTGTCCTTGTCGGCGCGCACACGCGTGATGATGCCGGTGCGCTGGCGGATCCACTCGTCGCTCGAGTCGATCGGGCCCACGAGGTCGTCGTTCGGGACGGCGTTCTCTCCGCGCGCGGCTCCATAGGAGTAGATGCGCGTGTAGGCGGGACCGGTGAGCTGGTTCAGAGTGGCGCTCATGCGGCGTCTCCGTTCAGCAGCGCGACGGCTGCATCGAGGTCTTCGGGGGTCTTCACGGCGACGGTCGGCATGCCGCGCAGTCCGCGCTTGGCGAGGCCGACGAGCGCGCCGGCAGGTGCGAGCTCCACGAGCCCGGTGACGCCCTGCTCGACGAACGACGCCATGCACAGGTCCCAGCGGACCGGGGACGACACCTGGTCGACGAGGTAGCTCAGCGCCGTGGCCCCGTCCGAGACGGTGGAGCCGTCTCGGTTGGTCCACAGCGTCACCTCGGGATCGGATGCATCGACGCCGCTGACCGCGTCGCGCAGGGCGGCGACGGCGGGCGCCATGTAGGAGGTGTGGAACGCGCCGGCGACCTGCAGCGCGATCACGCGGGTGCCGCGCAGCGGCTCCTCGGCGAGGGCGGCGAGAGCGGGAAGCGCACCGGCTGCGACGATCTGGCCGCCGCCGTTGTAGTTCGCGGGCGTGAGGTCGAGCTCCGCGAGGCGCGCGAGGACGGCCTCCTCGTCGCCGCCGAGCACGGCGCTCATGCCGGTCGGGGTCTGCGCTGCGGCATCCGCCATCGCCCGTCCGCGAACGCCGACCAGGCGCATGGCGGCATCGGCGGAGATCACGCCGGCACCGGCCAGCGCGGCGAGCTCGCCGACGGAATGCCCGGCGATGCCGTCGGGGCGGCGGCCCGCCCGCTCGAGCAGCTGGCGCTCGGCGATGAGGGTTGCGGCGACGATCAGCGGCTGTGCGATGCGCGTGTCGCGGATGGTGTCGGCGTCGGATTCGGTGCCGTGCAGGAGGAGGTCGACCTCCGCCGCCTCGGAGTAGGCGGCGAGCTGCTCCGCCACTCCGTCGAGCTCGAGCCAGGGGGAGAGGAAGCCCGGGGTCTGGGAACCCTGACCGGGGCAGGCGTAGACGATCACCTCACCATCTTGCCAACGTTTGGGCGCGCGCGGTGGATGAACCATCACAAGATTCGCGAGAACGCTTGTGTGTGGCGCACAGGCTCAGCGCGCCTGTCGACGCTGCGGAGCGCGCCGGCGCATCTGATCCGCGGCTCCGATCGACCCGAGGACCAGCGCCGTCTGCAGGATCAGAGCCTCTCGCGGCCCGGTCGCATCCCACCCGATGACCTCGCTGACGCGCTTGAGACGGTAGCGCACGGTGTTCGGATGGACGAAGAGCTCGCGCGCGGTGGCCTCGAGCGACCGGCCGTTGTCGAGATAACTCCACAGCGTGGTGACGAGATCGGTCGAGTGCGCCTGCAGCGGCCGGTAGATCCGCTCGATCAGGGTCTGCTTCGCGAGCGGGTCGCCTGCGAGAGCCCGCTCGGGGAGAAGATCGTCGGCCTCGACAGGACGCGGGGCGTTGCGCCAGGCTCGGGCGACCGCGAATCCTGCGAGAGCTGCCCGGGCGCTCTGGCTCGCGTCGACCAGAGCGGCCACGGCGGGGCCGAGCACGACGTACCCGGGGCCGAAGGACGGCTCGAGTCGGGTGGCGATCTCCTGGAAGCCGAGTTCGTCGTCTTCACCCTCCTGACCGGCGATACGCGCGCGACCCAGCACGAGGACGAGGCGTGAGCCCTGCACTCCGATGAGCACATCGACGCCCAGTTTCCTGGCGGTCCGGCGGACGAGATCGACATCGAACTGCGGGGGAGTCGTGCCGACCAGCACGGCGACCTCGCCGTGTCCGTGCCAGCCGAGGGCCGCGATGCGGCTCGGCAGCTCCTCGTCGGCTTCGCCGGTGAGGATCGAATCGACGACGAGCGCCTCGAGGCGCGCGTCCCAGAGGCCTCGCGCTTCAGCGGCACGGGCGTACACGTCAGCAGCGGCGAAGGCCACGTCGCGCGAATACAGCAGGATCGCCTCGCGGAGGTCATTGCCCTTGCCCGCGACGCGCTCCTCGGTGACCTCCACGGTGACGCGGATCAGCTGCAGCGTCTGCTGCAGGCTGACGCTGCGCAGCAGCTCGCGAGGAGCGGCGGCGAAGATGTCAGCGGCGATCCACGGCGTCGAGGTCGGGTCGTCGTACCACTGGATGAACGAGGTGATGCCGGCCTGGGCCACCAGCCCGACCGCGGAGCGGCGGGCTGGTGGCATGTCGGCGTACCAGGGGAGGGTGTCCTCCAGGCGCTTGATCGTCACCGAGGCGATGTCGCCGGAGATCCGGCGCAGCCAGGTGAGCGTCGCGGCCTTGTCCATGCCGGTGGGAGACGAGTCTGTCACCGATGGCTCAGCTTTCGCCGCCCGCGTTGCCGCTGGTGCCCGCGTTCACGTCGTGCAGGCTGTACTTCTGGATCGCCTGCGCGGCGAGCGAGCGGTCGACGACCCCGTCTTCGGCGAGCGCCTGCAGCGTGCGCACGACCATCGACGGTCCGTCGATCTTGAAGTAGCGCCGTGCGGCGGCACGCGTGTCGGAGAAGCCGAAGTCGTCGGCGCCGAGCGTGGCGTAGCGGTTCGGGACCCACGGACGGATCTGGTCCTGCACGGCGTGCATGAAGTCGCTGACGGCGACGACGGGGCCCTCTGCGCCCTGCAGCTTCTGGGTGAGGTAGGCCGTGCGGGGCTCCTCCTCAGGGTGCAGGAAGTTGTGCTCGTCGGCGGCGAGGCCGTCGCGGCGCAGCTCGGTCCACGAGGTGACCGACCACACGTCGGCGACGACACCCCAGTCGTTCTTCAGCAGCTCCTGGGCCTCCAGAGCCCAGGGCAGACCCACACCCGAGGCGAACAGCTGGGCGCGGGGTCCCTCGCCCTCGCCCGCGGAGACCCGGTGGATGCCGCGGACGATGCCGTCCACGTCGACGTTCTCGGGCTCGGCCGGCTGCACGTAGGGCTCGTTGTACAGCGTGATGTAGTACATCACGTTCGGGTCCTGGTGGTTGCCGCCGTACATGCGCTCCAGGCCGTCGCGCACGATGTGCGCGATCTCATAGCCGTAGGCCGGGTCGTACGACACCGTCGCCGGGTTCGTCGACGCCAGCAGGTGCGAGTGGCCGTCGGCGTGCTGCAGACCCTCACCGGTCAGCGTCGTGCGACCGGCGGTGGCGCCCATGATGAACCCGCGGGCCATCTGGTCGCCGGCGGCCCACTGGGCGTCGCCCGTGCGCTGGAAGCCGAACATCGAGTAGAAGATGTAGATCGGGATCAGCGGTTCGCCGTGCGTCGCGTACGACGTGCCGATGCCGGTGAACGCCGCGAGGGCGCCGGCCTCGTTGATGCCGACGTGCACGATCTGGCCCTGCGGGCTCTCCTTGTAGGCGAGCAGCAGCTCCCGGTCGACCGAGGTGTAGTGCTGGCCGTTCGGGTTGTAGATCTTCGCGGTCGGGAAGTACGCGTCCATGCCGAAGGTGCGCGCCTCGTCGGGGATGATCGGGACGATGCGGTGGCCGAAGTCCTTCGAGCGGAGCAGGTCCTTCAGGAGACGCACGAACGCCATGGTCGTGGCGATCTCCTGCGTGCCGGAGCCCTTCTTGGGCAGGGCGTACGCGGAGTCATCCGGCAGCGACAGGCCGACGTGCGTCGCACGGCGCTCTGGCAGGAATCCGCCGAGGCTGCGACGCCGCTCGAGCATGTACTGGATCGTCTCGTCCTGGGGTCCCGGGTTGTAGTACGGGGGCAGGTACGGGTTCTCCTCGAGCTGCGCATCCGTGATCGGGATGTGCATGGTGTCGCGGAACGTCTTGAGGTTGTCCAGCGTCATCTTCTTCATCTGGTGGGTCGCGTTGCGGCCCTCGAAGTGCGGGCCCAGGCCGTAGCCCTTGACCGTCTTCGCCAGGATGACGGTGGGCTGACCCTTATGCTCGGCCGCGGCCTTGAACGCCGCGTAGACCTTGCGGTAGTCGTGGCCACCGCGCTTGAGGCGCCAGATCTGATCGTCGGAGTAGTCCGACACCAGGGCGGCTGCGCGCTCGTCCTTGCCGAAGAAGTGCTCGCGGATATACGCGCCGGACTCGGCCTTGTAGGTCTGGTAGTCGCCGTCGGGCGTGGCGTTCATGATGTTGAGCAGAGCGCCGTCGGTGTCGCGCGCGAGCAGGTCGTCCCATTCACGACCCCAGACGACCTTGATGACGTTCCAGCCGGCGCCGCGGAAGTACGACTCCAGCTCCTGGATGATCTTTCCGTTGCCGCGAACGGGCCCGTCGAGGCGCTGCAGGTTGCAGTTGATCACGAAGTTGAGGTTGTCGAGGCCCTCGTTCGCCGCCACCTGCAGCTGACCGCGGCTCTCGATCTCGTCCATCTCGCCGTCGCCGAGGAACGCCCACACCTGTGAGGACGAGGTGTCCTTGATGCCGCGGTTCTCGAGGTAGCGGTTCGCCATGGCCTGGTAGATCGCGTTGATCGGGCCGAGTCCCATCGACACGGTCGGGAACTGCCAGTAGTCCTGCATCTGGCGCGGGTGCGGGTACGACGGGATGCCGAAAGGCGCCTGCGACTGCTCCTGACGGAAGCCGTCGAGGTGCTGCTCGGTCAGGCGGCCTTCGAGGAAGGAACGGGCGTAGATGCCGGGGGAGGCGTGGCCCTGGATGAAGATCTGGTCGGCGCCGCCGGGGTTGTCCGCACCGCGGAAGAAGTGGTTGAAGCCGACCTCGTAGAGCGCGGCGGACGAAGCGTAGGTGGAGATGTGACCGCCGACGCCGATGCCGGGGCGCTGCGCCCGGTGCACCGTGACGGCGGCGTTCCAGCGGATCCACGCGCGGTAGCGGCGCTCGACCTCTTCGTCACCGGGGAACTCCGGCTCGTTCTCCGGAGCGATCGTGTTGATGTAGTCGGTGGTCGGGACCATCGGCACGCCCAGATGCAGCTCCTTGGAGCGCTTGAGCAGGCTCAGCATGATCTCGCGGCCACGTCCGTGGCCCTTCGCGTCGACGAGCTCGTCGAGCGACTGCTGCCACTCGCCGGTCTCTTCGGGATCGCTGTCGAGGGGGCCCTGGGAGTACGGATCCTGGTCGTGCACGGTCACGGGGTGGAACCTTTCGTCAAGCTGGCGGGTCACGCCAAGAATCGGAGAGCGACGCGGGCAGCCTTGTCGGGAGTGCACAACGCGCGCCGATGTTTACCCTATCCCCGATCACGCAGGAGCGGATGCCGAGGGACGGATGCAGAGTCGTATGTCACACCGACGATCCGGGCGGTGTCTCCATGTCGAGGCCGGGGAACACCGGTTCCGAAGCAGAAGGAGACATGATCATGACCAGTAGCACGACGCGCATCCCGGCCGCCGAGATCACCGGTGTCTACGGCGCCATGGTGAAGATGTTCTCGAAGAAGATGATGGGCCGGGTGCCCGAATCTGTCGGGGTGCTCTGGAACCACCCCGCGGTGATGAAGGACGCCATGGGCATCGGACGCAAGGCCGAGGGGTGGAAGGAACTGGACCGGGATCTCGCCTCCTACGCGGCGATGGCGGCGGCGGCGACGATCGGCTGCAGCTTCTGCCTCGATTTCAACTACTTCATGGGCCACAACCACGGCCTCGACGCGACCAAGATCCGTCAGGTGCCGCGGTGGCGCGATGCCACGGTGTTCTCACCGCTCGAGCGCAGAGTCATGGAATACGCCGAGGCCGCGAGCCAGACGCCCCCGGCCGTCACGGACGAGCTCTCCGACGCGCTGCTCGTGGATCTCGGACCTGCCGCACTCGTCGAACTCGCCGCCAGGGTCGCGTTCATGAACATGAGCGCCCGCATGAACGTGGCGCTCGGCATCCGCTCCGAGGAGTTCGCGGATTCCTGCGGTCTGCCTCCGCTCGCCGAGCGGCCGGTGTTCGACGACTCCGCGCGGGCCTCCGCGTAGGCTCGCCGTCATGGCACGCGTCGAGACCGCCGCAGACGATCCGTTCGTCGTTCACCGCAATCTTCTCTTCACCGTGGCATACGAGATTCTCGGATCCGCGGCGGATGCCGAGGATGTGCTGCAGGAGTCGTGGCTGCGCTGGGCGGCGGTCGACCGCGACCAGGTCGCAGCGCCCAAGGCGTATCTCGTGCGCATCGTGAGCAGGCAGGCGCTCAACCACATCCGCTCCGTGTCGCGGCGCCGCGAGGACTACGTCGGTGAGTGGCTGCCCGAGCCGCTGCTGACGGCTCCGGATGTCGCCGAAGACGTCGAGCTAGCCGACAGCCTGTCGATCGCGATGCTGACCGTGCTCGAGACGCTGAGCCCGGCGGAGCGGGCGGTGTTCGTGCTGCGCGAGGTCTTCGACGTGCCTTATGACGAGATAGCGGATGCGGTGGCGAAGACGCCGGCGGCGGTGCGGCAGATCGCGCATCGCGCGAAGGACCACGTCGCCGCCCGCCGCCCACGTGTGAAGGTCGTGCGCGCGGAGCATGAGCGCGCGGTCGATCGGCTGGTCGCCGCCTTGAACACCGGCGACATCCAGAGCCTGATGGACGTGCTCGCGCCGGATGCCGTCTCGGTCGCGGATGGCGGCGGCAAGGTCCGCGGCGCGGCGCGCCGGCCGCTGATCGGAGCGGACACGATCGTCCGCTACCTGGCCGGAAGCCTCGCGAAGGTCGCCGGAGCCGTCCACGCGACCGCCACCGCCATCAACGGCCAGCCGGGGATCCGTATCGAGATGGGCGGAAAACTGGCCGGGATCGTGACGGTGACAGTCGAAGACGGGCGGATCACGCGCATCTACTCGGTCGCGAACCCCGACAAGCTCGGCCGTGTCGATCACGAGGTCCCCCTGGCTCGGTGACGCTCATGGCGGTGCCGTGGCATGGATAGGATGAACAGGAAGGGCCTTTAGCTCAGCTGGTAGAGCGCCACGTTTACACCGTGGATGTCGTCGGTTCGATCCCGGCAGGGCCCACCACGATTCTCCGCAGGGACGATGGCGGCTTCGCGTGGCGGAACCTACACTCGCCTCATGGGACTGTTGACCTTCAGCATCAACGTCACCCTCGACGGGTGCGTCGATCATCGAGAGGGAATCGCCGACGAGGAGACGCACGCGTTCTTCACACGTCTCATGGATGAAGCCGGCGCCATGCTGTGGGGGCGGACCACCTACGAGATGATGGAAAGCGCCTGGCCTGCCATCGCCCGCGGCGAGGAAGACGCTCCGCCGGCGTTGCGAGAGTGGGCGCTCAAGCTCGAGACGAAGCCGAAGTACGTGGTGTCGTCGACCCGCCAGGATTTTCCATGGACCAACAGCCACCGCCTCAGCGGCGATCTGCGCACGGCTGTGCAGGACATCAAGGACGCGACGCGGGAGGGCGTGCTCCTCGGCAGCGGCAGGCTCGCGACGGCGCTCGACCGCCTGGGGCTGATCGACGAGTACAGGTTCCTCGTCCACCCGATGATCGCCGGTCACGGGCCGACGCTGTATGAGAGCGGGCTCGCGAGCACGCGACGGCTCGAGCTGATCTCGGCGGAACCGCTCCGCTGCGGCGCGATCGCCGTGCACTACCGGCGCGCGGACTGAGCAGAGGCGAAACGTCCGGTCCCCGCTGTGGCCGCGGTCCGTCCCGCCCTGCGAGACTGGCCGCATGGCAATCATCGAGAACTCGAAGCTCACGGTCGTCGGTGCGGGGAGCGTGGGCTCGAGCGTCGCCTACGCCGCACTCATCCGAGGATCCGCGCGCCATGTCGCACTGTACGACATCGCGACCGAGAAGGTCGACGCCGAGGTTCTCGACCTCGCTCACGGCACGCAGTTCACCGGATCGAGCGACATCACCGGTGGCAGCGACCTCTCGGTGGTGGAGGGCTCCCACGTGGTCGTGATCACCGCCGGTGCGAAGCAGAAGCCGGGTCAGACGCGTATGGAGCTCGCAGGCGTGAACGCCCGGATCATCCGCACCATGATGCCGCAGCTGCTCGAGGCGGCACCGAACGCGGTGTTCGTGATCGTGACGAACCCGTGCGATGTGCTCACCGTGATCGCGCAGGAGGTGACGGGTCTTCCGCCTGAGCGCATCTTCTCCTCCGGGACCGTGCTCGACACGTCCCGGCTGCGATGGCAGCTCGCGCAGCGCGCGGGAGTGTCGACGAGCAGCGTGCACGCGTACATCGTCGGCGAGCACGGCGACACCGAGTTCCCGTTGTGGTCGAACGCCTCGATCGGCACCGTGCCGATCCTCGATTGGGCGAGCCCGCGGCATCCGCCGCTCACCCTCGATGAGCTCGGCTCGATCGCGATCGACGTGCGCGACGCCGCATACAAGGTCATCAAGGGCAAGGGCGCGACGAACTACGCGATCGGCCTGTCGAGTGCCCGCATCGTGGAGGCGATCCTGCGCGATGAGCACGCCGTCATGCCAGTGAGCACGGTGCTGTACGACTTTCACGGCATCGACGGGATCGCCCTATCCGTCCCGTCGATCGTGAGCGCGGCCGGCGCGGTCCCCGTCCGCAACACGCCGTTCTCGGAGGGCGAGCTCGCTCTGCTCCGACGATCAGCTGATGCGCTCGAGGCCGCGGTGGGTGAGCTCCGATGAAGGTCGTCATCAGCGGAGCTTCCGGTCTGATCGGCACCGCACTCTCGGCGTCGCTGCGTGCGGACGGCGTCCAGGTGACCGCTCTCGTGAGAAGGCCCGCGCGGAACCCGCAGGAACGGCAGTGGATGCCGGGGGAGCAGCCGCTCGATCCCGACGTGCTCGCGGGTGCGGAGGCAGTCGTCGCCCTGGGCGGCGCGAGCGTCGGCCGACTGCCCTGGACCCGCGGATATCGCCGTGAGCTCGTGCAGTCGCGTCTGCAGACCACCAGGACTCTCGCCACGGCGGTGCGCGCCCTGGGCACGGATGCACCGGCGCTGCTGTCGGCGTCGGCCGTCGGCGTGTACGGATCGGCGCCCGGCGCGGTGCTCGACGAGACCTCGCCGTCCGGCGACACGTTCCTCGCGCGGCTCTGCGTGGCCTGGGAGGACGAGGCTCGTCGTGCGGGCGATGACGCCCGTGTCGCGCTGCTGCGCACTGCACCCGTCATCCATCGACGCGGTGTGCTGAAGCCGCTGATCCAGCTCACGCGCTTCGGCGTGTCGGGGCCGCTGGGCCCTGGCACCCAGCTGTGGCCGTGGATCTCTCTCGACGACGAGGTGCGGGCCATCCGGCACGTGATCGACGAGAAGCTCGCGGGGCCGGTGAATCTCACCGGCCCCACCCCGGCATCGGCGAACGACACCGGTCGGGCTCTGGCCGAGCGCATGCACCGGCCGTTCTGGCTCCCCGTTCCGACCTGGGCGCTGCGCCTGGCGCTCGGCGACGCGGCGGAGTCGCTCCTGCTCGCCGACGCCGACGTGCGCCCGGCCGTCCTCACCCGGGGCGGGTTCCGCTTCGAGCACGAAACAGTGGAAGAGGCGGTCGCCGCGTCGGTGTGACCTCAGTCTCCGTGGGGGTCGAGCTGGTTCAGCGTCGCGACCACCTGGGGGTAGTCGCCACGGGCTTCGCCGTACCTGAGGAACTTCACGTTCTCGACCTGGATCTCGGCCGCCTCCGGCTGCGTCTCGATCAGCGTCATCACCTCGGAGATGAAGTCGTCGAGCGGCATCGCGAACTCGCTCTCCTCCTGGCCGGGCATGAGCGCGGTGCGCACGGCCGGCGGCTCCAGTTCGACGACGCTCACAGACGACCCTTCGAGCTGAAGACGAACCGACTCGCTCAGCATGTGGATCGCCGCCTTCGTGGCGTTGTACGTGGGCGTGACCCGCAACGGGGCGAAGGCGAGCCCGGACGACACGGTCATGATGGTCGCTGCCGGCATCGAGCGCAGGTGCTCGATGAATGCGGCGACCAGACGGATCGGGCCGAGGAGGTTCGTCGTGACGGTCGCCTCGGCGGTCTCGAGGAAGCCGGCGGGCGTGCTCCAGTCCTCGACGCGCATGATGCCCGCCATCGTGATCAGCACGTTCAGATCGGGATGCGCGGCGAGGACGGTCGCGGCCGCCGACCGGATGCTGTCGGCATCCGTCGTGTCGATCTCGACCGTGCGCAGACCGGGGGTCTCGCGGGCGATGCTCTCCAGAAGGTCGGTGCGTCGTCCGCCGACGATGACGGTGTTGCCTCGTGCGCTGAGCGCCCGAGCCAGGGCGAGGCCGATGCCGCTCGTCGCGCCGGGAATGAAGATGGTGTTTCCGCTGATGTTCATGCATCCAGCGTGAGCGCGGCGATCGCGGCGCGGCAGAGAGCGGTCATCCATGGATCGGCGGTCCCTGGAAGCGACGCGGGAGGCGGGGGATACTTCGAAGATGGACCGTGATGCACTCGCCGACTTCCTGCTTCGTCGGCGGCAGGAGCTGAAGCCGTCCGACGTGGGTCTCAGCGCGGGGCCGAGACGCCGGACGTCAGGGCTGCGCCGAGAAGAGGTCGCCATGCTCGCGGCGATGTCGACCGACTACTACGCCCGACTCGAGCAGCGCCGCGGCCCTCAGCCGAGCGTCCAGATGCTGGCTGCCCTCGCCAGGGCGCTGCGTCTCACACCGGATGAACGCGACTATCTGTATCGGGTGTCGGGACACAGCGCACCCGACCGCTCAGCGTTCACCGAGTATCTCCCGCCGTCGCTGCTCCGCGTGCTCGACCGGCTGCACGACACCCCGGCTTTCGTTGTGTCGGCCATCGACGAGGTGCTCGTGCAGAACGACGCCTCACGAGCGCTCATCGGCGACGCGACGGGACGCGCGGGCATGGAACGCAGCGGGATCTACCGCTGGTTCGCGCACCCGGAGACGGAACGTGCACGCTATCCGCACCGCGATCACGAACGCCAGGGCCGCACGTTGACGGCATCCCTTCGTGCAGCCCTCGGCGCCTGGGGCCCTGCGTCGCGGGCCGCCGACATCGAGAAGGCGCTGCGCGCGGTCAGCCCCGAGTTCGTGGGTTACTGGGAAGATCACGAGGTTCGCCGACGGTTCGAGGACCACAAGGTCCTCGTGCATCCCGAACTCGGCGAGATCGAGGTCGACTGCCAGGCGCTGATCACACCCGACGAGTCGTGCGCGCTGATCGTGCTCACGGCCGCGCCGGGCAGCGAGGCCGCCGGAAAACTCGATCTGCTCCGAGTCCTCGGGACACAGCGGGTCGGCTCGGCCTGATGTCAGAGCTTCTCGAAGACCAGCGTCGCCTGGATGCGGTCGCCGCCGCCGAAGCCGGTGCTGCCGGACGAGGAGGTGGTGATCGTGTGCAGCCGGTATCCGAGGGCCGCCTGCGTGTTGATCGCGTACTCGAGCTCGGTGAGGTTCCCGGACCCTGACCCGAAGAACTTCTCCTTGAGCACGACCTGCAGCACCACGTAGCTCATGCCCTTGGCGGCCGGGCGCGGCTACGCACCCGCGACGGCTTCGGCCTGTGCCCGCTCGATGAACCCGCCGATCCCGGGCTCGGGAGCGGCAGGCGGCTGGACGTTCTCGGTCCAGTTCTGCCCGTCCCACCAGCGCTGGGTTCCGGTGCCGTCGTCGTACCAGCCGGCCTGAGTTGTGCTCACGGGTGTCTCTTCTCGCATCGATTCGCCATGATCCTCATCGTCATGAGCTGATCGATTGTATGGCCTGGTGTCCTCACGCACGGCCCGTGGGCCGCGGAACCCAGCACGGCACCCGACGGCGGTACTCGTCGAACTCGGCGCCGAAGCGGCTCTCGAGATCGGCCTCTTCCTGAGGCCTGACCAGCGTGTTCCAGATCAGTGAACCGCACAGCGCGTACGCGACAACCAACCAGGAGCCGAGCGCGAGGCCGACGGCGACGCCCTGCGCTATGCCGGCGACTGCCATCGGATTGCGCACGTACCGGTAGGGGCCGGAGACCACGAGGCGCCGGGCCATGTGCGCGGGAAGCGGCGTCCCTTCGCCGACGACGAGCATCGATGTGGCAGAACGGATTCCGAGGACGGATGCGGCGACGAACAGCACGGCACCTGCGACGTTCACAGCCACCGGCAGGTCGATGCGCAGCATCCATCTCGCCTCGGCCCATGCGATGCCGACCGGCAGCACGCCCAGGAACAGCACCCAGAACAGCACCATCTGACGCACTGTCCGCGCGGCGAGGCGCGAGCGTCCTTCGTCGCGGGCGGTCCGGAACGCGAACGGACCTCTCACGATCCACTCGACCGGGGCGCGACCGCACACGATCACGATGCCCGCTGCCACGCTGCCCATCGCGGCGAGTGCCATGAGCAGCGCACCCCATCCGGCCAGAGTCGTGATCGTGGAGTACGCGGCCATCCCGGCCGCGACCAGCACTGCCCACGGGACCGCGACCCACACCGCTTGACGGATGCCGCACGCCACCAGTGCCGAGGCGAGCACGAACAGGGGGATGTCGACGATCGCGACGACCGCAGCGGGAAGGGCGCCGAGGGTCGCGAGCCGAATCGGATCCGCCGTGAACACGCCGATCCACCACAGGGCTCCGGCGAGCGCCTGGATTCCGAAGTACGCCCGTGCATTCCGCGGAGTGACACCGATCCCGGCGATCGTGATCCGATCGACCGTCATCCGGTCGATCTCAGGACTCCTCGTGCGTCGCCGGATCGGCGTCGAACAGTCGCCCGTCCGCCCGACCGAGCGCGGTGATGGCCTCGACCTCGGCCGCATCCAGCACGACGGAGCCCGCAGCGAGGTTCGCCGCCTGATGCTCCGCCGATGACGCCTTCGGGATCGCCACGGTCTCCCGCGCGACGTGCCAGGCGAGCACCGTCTGGGCGGGGCTGATCCCGTGGGCGGCGGCGACCTCGGCGATCACCGGCTCCTCGAGGAGCGCCGCGGCCCGCCCGATCGGACTCCACGCCTCGGTGATGATGCCTCGCTCACGGTGATAGGCCAGCTGCTCGCTCTGCGGGAAGTACGGGTGCACCTCGATCTGGTTCACGACGGGGCGGACGCCGGTCTCGCTCTCGATGCGCTCCAGATGCTCGGGGAGGAAGTTCGACACCCCGATCTGACGGACGACGCCGCGCTGCTGCGCCTCGACGAGCGCTTCCCAGGCTTCGACGTACTCGCCCTGCGACGGATTCGGCCAGTGGATCAGGTGCAGGTCGATCGCGTCGAGGCCCAGCCGCGACCGGCTCTCCTCGATGCTGGTGCGGGCCTTCGCCGCGCTGTGGTGGCGACCAGGGAGCTTGCTCGTCACGATGATCTCGCTGCCGTCGACTCCGGACGCGGCGATCCCGCGACCGACGGAGCCCTCGTTCTCATAGTTGAACGCCGAGTCGATCAGGCGGTATCCGCCGCCGATCGCGGCGGCGACGGCATCCGCTCCCTCGTCGCCCCAGAGCGCGTACGTTCCGAAGCCGACGGCGGGCAGGGAGAAGCCGTTGTGTGCGGTGAATCGGGGAAGTGCTGTCATGCCGTCAGCGTACGCTGGAGCCATGACGGCGGGGGAGAGCGCAGCGGCGGGTGACGGCATTCCCGGCGATGCATTCCGCTGTCCCTGCGGATCCGGTGATGTGTACGGAGCGTGCTGCGGGCCTCTTCATCGCGGCTCGGCGGCGCCGACGGCCGAGCGCCTCATGCGCTCGCGCTACACCGCGTTCGCGATCGAAGACGCGCCCTACTTGCACTCGTCGTGGCACGCGTCCACTCGGCCGCGTTCGATCGAGTTCGAGCCCGGGCTGCGCTGGCGTCGGCTCGTGATCGTCGACCGAGTGGCCGGCGGTCCCTTCGACGACGAAGGGGTCGTCGAGTTCGAGGCGTTCTGGAGCCAGGGTGAGGCGCGGGGATCTCTGCGAGAGCGCAGTCGCTTCGTGCGCGAAGACCGCCGCTGGTTCTACGTGGACGGAGACGTGCAGTGATGCGCGGCATCGCGCACCGACTAGATTTGACAGTGTGAACGCCTCCCCGGAACACCAGCGCATCCTGCTCGACGTCGCCGATCTCGATCGGCGGATCCTCCAGGCGGAGCGTGCACGCACCAAGCCCGCACAGGGCCCCCGCATCACTGAGCTCGTCGCCGTCCGCCAGGAGCAGCTGCGCGAGCTCACGGCGCTCACCGGAACCCGCGACGATGTCCGCATCGAGCTGTCGCGTCTGGAGTCCGACGTCAAACTCGTCGAGCAGCGCCGCGCGCGCGATGCCGAACGCCTGGCGGCCGCCACCAATTCGAAGGAGGCGCAGGCGCTCGAGCACGAGCTCGACAGCCTCGCCAGGCGTCAGAGCGACCTCGAGGATGCCGAGCTCGACGTGATGGGTCGCCTCGAGGAGGCGGAGGCCGCCGTCGCCGCGCAGCAGGCACTGCTCGACGCCACGACCGCCGAGGGCTCGGGGCTCACCTCCCAGGCGAAAGCCGACGTCGCTGCGGCAACCGAGCTCGGCGCTCAACTGGCGCGTGACCGCGCTGCAGTGACCGACGCTCTTCCTGCAGCGCTCCTCGCGGAGTACACCCGTCGCGCAGGCAACAGCGCCGGTGCCGCTCTGCTGACCCGCGGCATGTGCGAAGGCTGCAACATGATGCTCCCGGGCACCGACCTCAACGACATCCGTCGTGCTCCCGAAGACGCGGTCGTCTCGTGCCCCGAGTGCGGGTGCATCCTCGTGCGCACCGAGGAGTCCGGGCTGTCATGAGCAGTCCCCGATCACGACAGCGGTGATCGCGCGCCCGAGCGCCGAGCGGCGCATCGCCCTGGTCGCCGTCGGCGCGGCCGGCCATCTCGCGATCGAGCTCGACGGCGACGACGCCGAACTCGCGAGGCATCCGCTCTCTGCGGGAGAACTGGCGCCGTTCGTCGCTGACCAGGAGCGAGAAGGCGCGCTCCGATGGGTGATCCGCAGCGCTCGCGAGATCTACCCGGCGCTTCTCGACGCCGGCGTGCTGATGAGCCGTTCCCACGATCTGCTGCTCTGTCACGCGATCCTCAGAGACACCGACAAGGTCGCGAGGCCCTTGGCGCCGTCGGCCTGGTGGGTGCGCCGAGAGCCTACCGAGGAGGCGCCGGCGCTCTTCGACGTCGCAGAGGAGAGAGCCCCCGAGGATCCGGTCGCCGAAACGCTCGCGCAGTACCGCGAGCAGCGGAGGGTCATGGGCGACGGGAAAGACGAGCGGCTGACGCTCCTGTGCGCGGCCGAGTCCGCCGGCGGACTCATCGCCGAGGAGATGCGTGCGGCCGGTCTGCCCTGGAACGAGGCGGTGCACGACGCCATCCTCACCGAGATCCTCGGCACCCGGCCGATCGCCGGCGGTCCGCCGAGCCGGATGGCGGCCCAGGCCGAGCGGGTGCGGTCGATCCTCGGCGACTCGTTACTCAACCTGGAGAGTCAGCCGAAACTTCTGCGCGCCCTGCATCGCGTGGGCGTGCACGTCGAGTCCACGAGCAAGTGGCAGCTGTCGGAGCACAGCCACGCGGTCGTCGAGCCGCTCCTCGCGTACAAGAAGCTCTCCCGTCTGCTCAGTGCCAACGGCTGGGCATGGCTGTCCGAGTGGGTGCATGACGGCAGATTCCGTCCGATCTACATCCCCGGGGGTGTCGTCACGGGCCGCTGGGCGTCGGCCGGCGGAGGCGCCCTTCAGCTCCCGCGGAACCTGCGCGCCGCGGTGCGCGCCGACGACGGCTGGACGCTGGTCGTCGCCGATGTCGCGCAGCTGGAGCCGCGGATGCTCGCGGCGATGGCCGGGGATCGCGCGATGGCGCGCGCGGCTCAGGGCGCCGACCTCTATGCCGGCGTCGTCGAGTCGGGTGCGGTGGCCACGCGCGAAGAGGCGAAGTACGCGGTGCTCGGTGCGATGTACGGAGCCACCACTGGTGACAGCGGGCGACTGGTGCCGCGGCTGCGGAAGGTGTACCCCCGTGCCATGGCCCTCGTCGACAAGGCGGCCAGGTTCGGCGAGGACGGCGGAGTCGTCTCGACCTGGTTGGGGCGGTCGTCGCCGCGCCCCTCCGAGGAGTGGTCGCGCATGCAGGCGGGCGCGACGGGCGCGGATGCCGATCCGGCCGATGTTGCGGTCGCACGGCGGCGAGCTCGCGACTGGGGGCGGTTCACGCGCAACTTCGTCGTGCAGGGGACCGCGGCCGAGTGGTCGCTGATCTGGCTCGCCGAGATCAGGCACCGACTGCGGCAGTTTCCCGAGTCCGAGGTGCCCGCTGCGGCATCCGCGGTCTTCGCCCGACGTCCGCACCTCGCATTCTTCCTGCACGACGAGGTGATCCTGCATGTGCCTGCGGAGCAGGCGGATGCCGCGGCCGATGCCGTGCGCGAGGCGGCGGCCGTGGCGACGCGGCGCCTGTTCGGCTCGTTCCCGATCGACGTCCCCTTGGACCTGCGCATCGCGGAGTCGGCCGAGAAGTGAGCGCCGTGCAGGTGCGCCGTGCCCGCCGGTAGACTGGACGGGCGAATGGGTCGACTGGACGGTCGCGTGGCGGGAAACCGCACCGAGGAACGTCCGGGCTCCTCAGGGCAGGACGGTGGGTAACGCCCACCCGGAGCAATCCGCGAGAAAGTGCCACAGAGAGCAGACCGCCCCGCAAGGGGTAAGGGTGAAAGGGTGGTGT
>Ga0308158_10000586_pt1 | contig 53883 bp, 45 predicted proteins | sample PhyBR2_FD_201038 | JGI IMG/M metagenome (GOLD analysis project Ga0308158, IMG submission 201038) | Phyllosphere microbial communities from UC Gill Tract Community Farm, Albany, California, United States - DLSLB.R2 | ecosystem: Host-associated > Plants > Phyllosphere > Unclassified | place: USA... | reverse complement strand
GTCCTGTCCTGGCCCTCGGCGCTGGCGATCATCGCCGCCGCCGCGCCGCCGTCACGGCGCGGGCTGATGACCGGGCTGTTCTACCTCCATGGCTTTGTCGCGCATCTGGTGGTGGGGCAGCTGGGCACGCTGTATCCACGCATGGACCAACCGCATTTCTGGGTGCTCCATGCCGGTTTCGGGATCGCGGGAGCCGGTGTCGCGCTGCTGATCCCGCGTGGTCAGGCGACCACCACCTCCACCCCGGCCAGCGCCTCGGCATAAGCGGGCGACAGGGGCGCATCGGTCACGAGCATCGCCACCGCGTCCAGCGCCGCCACCTGGATGGTGCCGGGACGGTCGAACTTGCTCTGGTCGGCGGCGATCAGCGTCCGGCGCGAGCGGGCGATCATCATCCGGCACAACGCCGCCTCTCCCGCATGATAGTCGGCGAAACCATGGTCGAGATTGACCGATTCCACCGACAAGATGGCCAGCGCGGGCGTGAACATGCTCAAATACTCGCGCGCGGTGGCGTCGAAACAGGCGCGATACTCATAATCCATCTCGCCGCCCGCCAGCATGACGCGGTTGCCGTTGCGCCCGCCCAGCTCGGCGGCAACGCCGACCGCATTGGTCACGACGGTCAGCCCCTGATGATCGCGAAGCGCGCGCGCGACATAATGGCCGGTGGTGCTGGCATCGATATAGACGGCCTGTCCGTCCGCGACCACTTCGGCCACGGCGGCAGCGATCCGTTGCTTGGCCTCGGCATGGCGTTGCAGGCGGGTCGCGAAGGATCCCTCGGTCTCGACCTTGGCGATGCGCACCGCGCCGTGCGCGCGCACGACCGCGCCCGAGGTTTCCAGCACACGCAACTCGCGCCGCACCGTCTCCTCGGACACCGACAGCGCCTCGGCCAGTTCGCCGATACCGTGGAACCCGCCATCGGCAAGATACGCCACGATTTCGTGCTGGCGGCGTTGGCGTTTCATCATGTCTGGCAGGTCCTCTTTATGGGATCATGCTAACGCGTGACCATGTGGTCAGGAACCCCACACAAAACCGCCGACGGCACAAGGATGCGCCGTCGGCGTAGGTGCGCTCCGGTGCCCATGGGGGCGGGCACCGGATCGGGGAGAGGGTCAGGTCAGAAGGCGTAGGTCAGGTTGAGCATGTAGATGCGGCCCGTCTCGACATAGCCGCCCTTGCGGTCGTTCGAGAGATACGCCTTGCGCTCGCTGGTCGTCGCCCAATAGCTGTGTTCGTTGAACAGGTTCTGCACCGACGCGCCGATCGTCAGGCCCGAGGGCAGGACATAGTTGACGATCAGGTTCGAGATGGTCGTCGGCTGGATATAGGTATCCGGCCGGCTGGAGCGCAGATCGTACAGGCGGTCGCCGGTGTAGTTATAGTTCCACTCCGCCGACAGCGGGCCATGGGTATAGAATAGCGCGGCGTTGTACATGATCTTCGGCGCCTGGGTCATGCGCTGGTCGCGCATCTGGCCGTTGACGAAGACCCGCGCATTGGCCCGCTGCACCGTGACATTGGCCTGAAGGCCCAGCCCGTCGAGCAGCCCCGGCAGCCCCTTCAGCGAATAACGGCCGAACAGTTCGACGCCGTAGATCTTGCCGGTGGCGTTGGTGGTCAGGCTCGACACCTCGACCCCGCCCTGCTGTTCCGACTGGGGGTTGCCCCAGATGTTGTAGTCGCCGGTCGCGTTGGTGGTGCCGGTCGCGAACAGGACGTGGTTCAGCTTCTTGTAGAAGGGGCTGATCGAGAAGAAGTCGGTGCCCTGCCCCTTATATTCGATCGAGGCGTCGTAGTTCCACGAGGTCTGCGCATTCAGGTTCGGGTTGGGGATGAACACCCCCGTCACCTCGCCCAGATCGTTGCGCGTCACCTGCGTCGGGCCGAGCAACAGGTCGAAGGCAGGCCGCGAATAGCTCTTCCGGATCGACGCGCGGACGACCATCGCGTCATTGGGGCGATAATTGGCGATGACGCTGGGCAGCCACATGTCATAGTGGCGGCTGGACGTGGCGAACTTGCCGGTGTCGTTGCCCTGGTCCTGCCAATAGGTGCCCTTGAAGCGGTTATACTCATAGCGGACGCCCGGCACGACCTGAAGGTCGCCGAATTGCATCGTCGCCATGACATAGCCCGACAAGCGGTTCTCGCGCCCGTCGAGACGGTTCTCCTTCAGCTTCACCGGGTCCAGCCCGGCGATCTTCGGGCTGGAGAGCTGACGGACCTGATTCTCGATATAATCGGTGTCGATCAGATAGATCGGCACCTGCGCGGCGTTGTTCATGAACCCGCCGAGCAGACGGCCGGGCAGCGAGGTCAGGACAGGGCCGGTCGCGGCATAGCGCGGCGAGGCGCTGCCGTCCGCATTGGGGAAGGTATATTGCAGCGCGCCGTCGTCACCCAGCGCATTGGCATAACGCTTGGCGTCCTCGACCTTGGCACCGGCTGCAATCGACACCAGACCCTGGTCGGCATGATGCCAGCTCGTATCGAACTGGCCCTCCAGGCGGCGTTCCCAGGTATTCTCGAACTGCTGGGTGACGTACCACTGACGCAGCTTGCTCAGGTCGGTCAGATAGGCGCGCGCCGCGTCGGTCAGCACGACCTGCGGGAAGGTGCGCTGGCCGATCGAGGTGACCATGCGATAATTGGCGACGCCCGTATTATCGGCGGTGCCGATATAGGGACGGCCCGCAAAGCCCGACTGGATCCGCAGCGGATAGTCCTGCGACCCGCGCGAATAGGCGCCGTGATAGTCGAAGGTGAAGTCGCCCGAGCGGGTCTCGCCGCCCAGCTTGGTCGTCACCAGCTCCTGCTTGCTATGCTCGGTGCGGAAATAATGCGTCGCGGTCAGGCCGTAATCGGCGCGGTATCCGGCGGCGTCATAGGAACCCTTGTTGGGGTTCGGGTTGATCTGGTCGGGCGCCAGGCTGGTCTGGCGCAGCGCGGTCTGATCCATCCAGCTCTTGAGATTGTACCGGCCATAGGTGGAGTGGAGGTACAAGTCCGTCCCCTCGCCCTTCCAATCGAGGTTCAGCGTGCCGCCCATCCGCTCGATGCGGTTGCGGAACGACTGCCACTGCACGCCGCGCGCGAACAGATTGTCCAGATTGTCGCGGATCATGCCCGGGATGTTGTTGTTATACTTCTCCCAGTCATGCTGCACGGCCGTCGACTCGCCCAGCACGTGCTTCAGGCCGTAATAGGCCGAGGCATAGACGCCGAAATCGCCGAAGCGCTGCGCGGTCTCGACCTGCGCGGTGCCGCCCCAGGGATCCTGGCGACGCGCATCGGCGCGGCCCGCCAGCTGGCCCTGAAGACGGATCTGGGTACGGTGGTTGGGCAGGTCGAAGGCGGTGATCGGCACCATGTCGATGATGCCCGCGATCGCGTCGCCATCATATCTGGCGGTCGGCGCCTTGTCGACGCGCACCGTCTGCAGCGAGAAGGGCGACAGCAAGTTCATCGAGATGGCGCGGGTGCGCGCATCGGTCTGCGCCAGCCGCACGCCGTCGAGCGAATAGGCGTTGTACGAGGTGTCGAGACCACGGATCGAGACATATTGCGCCTCGCCCGTCGCCGCCGCGTTGCGCGACTGGTCCACCGATGAACTGATGCCCGGCAGGCGGGTCAGCAGGTCGGCCAGATTCTGCTGCGGCTGGAGGCGCAGTTCCTCGCCCGAGACGACGGTGGCGAACGACTGGCTGCGCAACTGTTCGTCCTGCGCATCGACCACCGCCTGGCGATGGCCCTTGACCACCACGTCCTCACCGACCTGCGGATCGGTATCGGCGACCACCGGCGCGTTGGTGACGACCGGCTCTACGGCCAGCGCGGGTGCGGCCATCAGGAACGTGGCGGCGGTGCTGCACAACAGGCGCACGACATGCGCCCGCTTGGACGAAGCGGTCATGGAATTCCCCCTGGATCAATTCTGATGGCGACGCCCCCCGGGCGCCTTCGATGGCCCCGCTAGGGATGCCCTGTGACAGCCCGATGACTTATTGACCGAATTTTGATGACTTCTGAAAAAACTTCCCAGGACACCCGGTCCAGCATGATGAAGCGGGAGACAATGTCACAGTCCTGACCCGAAACCGGTCCAAAGCCGCGCGATGATCGCTCTCCCCCGCCGCCTGCGCGCGCCGCTCGCCCTGTTCGCCCTGTCCATGCTGGCGCTGCCCATCGCGGCGCAGACTGCCCCGCCCCCCAAGGGGCTGACGCTAGACCGGGTGGTGGTGCTGATGCGGCACGGCGTCCGCGCGCCGCTGGACGGCGAGGTGCCGCACGGCACCCGCACCGCCAAGCCCTGGCCGACCTGGACCACGCCGGAAAGCGAGCTGACCCCGCACGGCGCAGAGGCACTCGCCGTCGAGGCGCGCGCCGACCGCACAGACTGGATCGCGCGGGGCCTGCTGACCCGGAATTGCCCCGCGCCCGGCAGCATCCGCATCTGGACGAACAGCTCGTCCCGCACCATCGCCAGCGGGGAGGCCTATGCCAAGGCGTTCGCCCCCGGTTGCACGGTGCCGGTGGCGCACAATCCGCCGGGCCAGGTCGATCCGCTGTTCGAGCCGCTGCGCGCCCGTGCCACCCGTTTCGATGCACAGGCGGCGGTGGCGGATATCGACCGCTTCACCGGCGGGATGGACGCGCTGGTCGCGCGGAACCGCCCGGCGCTGCGCCTGCTGGACCAGGTGCTGGGCTGTGGTGAGCCCAGGGGCTGCGATCCGGCGGGACCGGCACGGCTGACGCCCTCGGCCGATGGCCATGGCATCGACCTGACCGGACCGATCCGCACCGCGTCGGGCACCGCGCAGGTGCTGCTGCTGCAATATGCCGAAGGGCTGTCGCCCTCGGTCGGCGGGCTGCCGGTCGACGGCACGATGCTGGCACGCCTGGGCACGGTCCATGCCGCGCTGTTCGATGTCTATTCGCGCTCGCCCTATATGGCCGCGCACCAGTCGGCCGCGTTCGGGCGGCACATGATCGCGGCGCTGACCGCCCAGGACGGCGCGAAGGTCGACATGCTGGTCGGCCACGACACCAATGTCACCGCGCTGGCGGCTTTGCTCGGCTTCGATCTGGTCGCGCCGGGCTATGCGGTGAACGATGCCGCGCCGGGCGGGGCGATCCTGATCGAGCGCTGGCATGACGCCAGGGGCCGCGCCTTCGTCACCGTCCGCTACCGCACCCAGTCGCCCGACCAGATACGCGCCCATGCCGCCGCCGTGTCGGTGAAGCCGGTGCGGGTTCGCGGTTGCCCGGCCGATGCCCCCTGCCCGCTCGACCAATTCGTCCGGCTGTTCCGCGAACGGCTCGCCCCTCTGGCGGGGTAGGGCTTGCCACCGCGCTTTTGCCCGGTAGGGCGGATGCGATCACGGTCTGGATGATATCGATGAGCCTGCACCTGCTTCTGGTCGAGGATGACGCCACCTATGCGCACGGCCTCACCGCCGACCTGATCGCGCTGGGTCACCGGGTCGAGCATGTCGGCGACGGACGGCTGGCACTCGCCGCGATGGACCGCGAGCAATATGACGCGGTGATCCTCGACCGGATGATGCCGCGCCTCGACGGGCTGTCGGTGGTCGAGACGCTGCGCGTGCGCGGGATCACCGTGCCCGTCGTCATGCTGACCGCGCTGTCCATGGCGACCGACAAGGTCGAAGGGCTGGAGGCCGGCGCGGACGATTATGTCGTCAAGCCGGTCGAGCCGCCCGAACTGGTCGCCCGCATCCAGGCGGTGATCCGCGGCCGCCGCTGGACGGTCAGCGAAACCGACACCATCCGTGCGGGCGACATCGTGGTCAGCCCGACCAGCTTTCGCGCCTGGCGCGGCGGCCAGCCGATCACGCTGGCCAATCTGGAGCTGAAGCTGCTGGCCGAACTGGCGCGCCATGCGGGCGAGGTGCTGACCCGCGCCATGCTGATCGAGCGGGTCTGGGGTTATGATTTCGAGCCGGAGACGAATATCGTCGACGTCTATATCCGGCGGCTGCGCGTCAAGCTGACCGAGGATGGCGGCGAGGATCCCATCGAAACGGTACGCGGGATCGGCTATTCGCTGAAACCATGATCGAGGGCGCGATCCGTCGTCTGTCGCTGCGCGGGCTGACCATCGCCGTCCTGGCCCTGTTCCTGATCGCCACGATCGCCACCGGCATCGCGATCCTGGCCGCCAACCGGGTGACGGTGGCGCGGGCGGTCGACCGCCGGATCGCGGTCGTCGCCGATCTGGTGCTGGAACGGGATGCGGGCGAGACGCGGCTCCCCACCCCGCTGCTGCTCGCCCGCATCGCCACCGTGTCGGGCCAGCGCGACACCGGCGATATCGGCCTGTTGCTGCTGGGGGCGGACGGGCGGCGGCTGGGCGGCAATATCGCCCCGCGCTTCGCCCTGCCGATGGGCCGGTCGGACCTGCGCCAGCGCGACGGGATCATCGGCCTGTCGCATGGCCGCGCGCTGGTCCGCGACGCGGGTGAAGGGCGGCGGCTGGCGGTGGTGGCGGAAACCGAACCGTTCGACAGCCACCGTATGACGCGGACGCGCATCTACCTGATCGGCTTCGGCTCGATCATCCTGATCGTGGTCGGCGGCCTCATCGTCTTTTCGATGCTGGTCGGCCGCCGCATCGCCGACCAGCGCGCCACGGTCGAGGCGATCATCGCGGGGAATATCCGCCACCGCGTCCCCGTGACCGGATCGGGCGACGAGTTCGACCGCCAGGCCGCCGCCTTCAATCATATGCTCGACCGTATCGCCGCGCTGATGGAGGCGATGCGCGGCCAGTCCAACGACATCGCGCATGACCTGCGCACGCCTTTGTCACGCCTACGCGGGCAGTTGGCGCGCATGGTCGAGGATGCGCGCGATCCCGCCCAGACCGAACGGGCGAGCGCCGCGCTGGCTCAGTGCGACGCGCTGCTCGCCATGTTTGCCGCGCTGCTGCGCATCGCCGAGATCGAGGCGGGGCATCGCAAGGCGGGGTTCGCCCCCTTCGACCTGTCCATACTGGTCCGCGACATCGCGACGATGATGATCCCCGTCGCCGAGGATGCCGGGCATCGTCTGGACGTGGCGATCGATGCCGCAGCGCCGGATTTCGTCGGCGACCAGCAGTTGCTGACCCAGGCGCTGGTCAACCTGATCGGCAATGCGATCAAATATGGCGGCGACACGATCACCGTGTCGCTCGATGTCGGCGAAAGGGGCCTGACCCTGAGCGTCGCGGACAACGGCCCCGGCATCGCGACCGAGGATCACGCCCGTGCGCTACGCCGTTTCGGGCGGCTCGATACGGCGCGGGAAGCCGCGGGAGGGCACGGCCTGGGCCTGCCGCTGGTCGAGGCGATCGCGCGGCTGCATCGCGGGCGACTGACGCTGGGCGACGCCGCGCCGGGCCTGGTGGCGTCGCTGGTCCTGCCCGGTCGATAGGGCGGAGTGACATGATGTAAGTTCACCCCTCCCCTTCAGGGGAGGGGCCGGGGGTGGGGCGCTGCCGCAAGCGTCACGTTCGTGGCGAGGGGGGCCCCCCCCCCCCCCCCCCCCCCGCGGGGGGGGGGCGCGCCACCCACCGGCCCCCTGCCGCAAGCGTCACGTTCGTGGCGATGCCCCACCCCAACCCCTCCCCTGAAGGGGAGGGGCTCGCATCGAAACCACGGAGTGACATCAACAAAAAAGGGCCACCCCGAAGGGCGGCCCTGAAGTTGGGGTATCCGGTCAGGATCAGAAGCGGACCGTGCCTTCCAGGCCGATGGTGCGCGGCGGGTTGAAGTTGCCATAGTCGCCCAGCGTCGCCGCATTGGCCGCCGAGCGGCGATAGACGAAGCTGTTGTTGAGCAGGTTGCGGCTCCACAGCGACAGAGTCATCTTCGTGCCGTTCTCCGTCAGCGGCAGGTCGGCCAGCGCGATGCGGCCGTTCATCACGAAGGTCTTGTCGGTGCGCGTCGTCTCGTTCTGGAAGCTGTAGGCCGGATCGGCATAGTTGGCGTCCAGGTGGAAACGGACCTTGGCTTCCGAACCCGCCAGCGGCACCTCGTAATCGGCATAGGCCGAGGCGGCGTTGCGCGGCGTATAGACCACGAACACCTGGGTCAGCGCGTTGCCCAGGAATGGGTTCGGCGTCAGCGGCACGTTGGTATAGGTGTAGGCATAGGACGCACCGACTGTCATGCCCTCGATCGGGTTGGTCGTGATATCGGCCTCGACCCCGCGAATCTTGGACGTGCCCGGCGCGTTGCGGGTTTCCTCGGTATGCAGGTTGTAGGTCGGGCTGCTCGGGTTGATGTCGACATTGTCGAAGTCGATCTGGGTGCCGGTGCGGTCCATGATATAGCCCGCCAGGTTCAGGCGGACGCGGTGCTCGAACAGGTCCATCTTCGACCCGATCTCATAGGACTTGACCGCTTCGGCGCCGAACGCGGCGAAGGTCTGCGACCGGTCATTGGCACCGCCCGCGCGGTAGCCGGTCGAATATTTCGCATAGAGATGGATCGTGTCGGTCGCGTCGAACGCCGCCGTCACCATCGGGTCAAACCGGCTGTTGTCGAAGGTGAAGGGGAAGTTGGTCGACTTGCCTTGCACCAGATACAGCGTGCCGTTGCGCTTGTCCTTCGTATAGCGGCCGCCGACCGTCAGGTGGAAGGCATCGAAGCCCGCCGGGGTGTAGGTTCCTTGCGCAAACGCCGCATAGCTATAGGCGCGCGCGAAGCTGCCGCGCTGGAGGAAGAAGGAACCCGGTGCCCAGCCCTGATTGCCCGAGCCGATGGTGCCCAGCGCGGTCTGCGACAGGATGGTGTAGCCGGTGCCGTCCGCATTCCACTGGTTGGTCGACGGGGTCGCCGCCGTCTCGCGGGCGTTTTCGGTGAAGTAGAACAGGCCCGCCACGTAATCGAACTGCGGCAGGCTGCCCACCGCCTGGAATTCCTGGCTGAACTGGTGCTGCTGCATGAAGGACAGGCTGTAGCGGCTGAACTTGCCGTTCGGCAGGAACACCGTGCGGTGCGCGCCACCCGAATTGTCCCACTGGTCGGTCGACACGCCGCGCCATGCGGTGATCGAGCGCAGCTCCAGGTTCGGCGCCACGTCATAGTTCAGCTTGGCGGAGAAACCGTGGGTACGGTCGACGCTGTACTGCTGCGGCACGCCGATATCGGCGGTCTTCATGCGGTCGTCGCCCGACACGACGACCAAAGGCGACAGCGGCGCGATGGTGCCGGCGGGCAGCTTGCCGTTATTGGCGTTGATCTGCGCGATCGTCGCGACCGGCAGGCCGCGCGGGTTGTAGTTCAGCAGCTGGCTGTAGAAGGGCATGTTCTCGTCCTTCGCCTGGTCGTAGGACAGCTCGGCCGAGAAGCCGTCGACCGGCTTCCACAGCGCCGCGACATGGCCACCGGCGCGGTTATACGCTCCCCAGCCGACGCTGCCCGGCAGCGGGTTCTTCACGAACGGGTTCTGGTGCTGGATCACGCCGTCCAGCTTGATCGAGATGTTGTTGAACTCGGGCAGGTTGACGTGCGCGGCGGTGTTGTACGCGCCGTAATTGCCGAAGCCCGCGGTCAGCGAGCCGCCGAACTTGCCGGTCGGCTTGGCGGTGACGATCGACAGCGCGCCGCCCTCGGTATTGCGGCCGAACAACGTGCCCTGCGGACCGCGCAGCACTTCGACACGCTCGATGTCGAACAGCGCGGCGTTCAGGCCCTGCGAACGGCCCAGATACACGCCATCGAAATAGACGCCGACGCCGGTGTCGCGCGCCGTCTGGTTCTGGTCGAACGGCACGATGCCGCGGATACCCACGGTCAGCGCCGACTGGCGCGCCTCGAAGGTGGCGACGCGAAGCGACGGCACGGTGCCGTCGGCCAGGTCGAGCAGGCTCTGGACATGGCGGTCCTTCAGCACGGTCGGATCGATGACCGAGATCGCGATCGGCGTCTTCTGAAGGCTGGTCTCGCGCTTGGTCGCGGTGACGACGATGTCCTTCAGCTCACCCGAATCGGTGGCGGGATCGACAGCGGCGGCGGGTGCCGGATCGGCGGCAGGCTTGGTGTCGGCGGCAAAGGCCGGCGTGGCGGTGAGCGCCAGAAGCGCGGAACCGCCCAGCAGCGCGGCACGAACGAAATTGGTGTTCATGGTCGTTGTTATCCCTATCCCCCGACCGACCTTCCGGTCGTCGCTGGCCGCGCGGATAGGGGGCGTCGAAGAAGCTGGTGTTACCTTTCCATGACCAACGGGGACTTGTTCATTTCATCCTGGTTTCATCTTCGCCCTGCGGGGCGGGTGCGGTCGGGGTCGCCGGCCCGCCATGGCGCACCAGCTCCATCTTCTGGGGCAGGGTGCCGATCTCGATTCCCTTGCCCCTGAGCGCCCCCAGCAGCGCGAATAGCACCGCGCTGCGCGTGCCATAGGCCGCACGCGGGCTTTCGACATGGGCGAAGCAATTGAAATGGATCCGCCCGTCGACGATCGAGTCGATGAACGCCTTGGGCGCGGGGTCCGCCAGCACCGCCTCCTCGGCAGTGAAACAGTCCAGCACGATGCCGCGCACCATGTCGGCATCCGTCTCGATCGGGACCGAAAACTGGATCTGGACACGCCCCAGCGGCCCGGCCAGCGTCTTGTTGAGCACCGGCTTGGTGATCAGCTCGGAATTGGGGACGATCAGCGTCGAATGGTCGGCCAGCTCGATCTCGGTCGACCGCACGCTGATCCGCTTGACGTCGCCCTCGTCGGTGCCGACGCGGATCAGGTCGCCGATCTTGATCGGCCGCTCGGCCAGCAGGATCAGGCCGGAGACGAAATTCTGGGTGATCGCCTGGAGGCCGAAGCCGATGCCGACCGACAGGGCGGACAGCAGGAGCGCGATCCGTTCCACCCCGATGCCCAGCGACGCCAGCGCCCAGATGACCGCCAGCGCGATGCCGATATAGCGTGCGACCAGGCTGACCGAGTTGCGCCCCGACCCGTCCAGATCGGTGGCGGGCAGGTAGCGCTCCTCCAGCCAGCGCATGAACAGGCGCACCAGCCCCAGCCCGGCGAACAGCACCGCCAGCCCGCGCAGGATCGCACCGGGCGAGATCCAGACATTGCCGATCCTGACGCCGTCGGCGACGCTGGCGATCTGGTCGAACACCGCCCCCGGATCGCCGCTCGCCCCGAATGGCTGGAGCAGCACGCCCAGCGTCAGCAGGACCAGGACCAGCCGGATCATGCCCGACAGGACCAGTCCGAGCTGGTCGATCATGCTGCCGCGCACGCCCAGCGCGCGCGTCAGGGTAATGCCGACCTTGCTGTCGCGCACGAAGACCGAGGTGGCGATATCGTCGGCGGCGACCAGCATCAGGTAGAGCGCCGAGCCGAGCAGCACCGTCCACCCGATCATCAGCGCGACGAACCAGCTGAACCATATATAGCCGACCAGCAGCGCCAGCCCGGCCACCCCGACCGCGATCCAGGCGATGAGGGCCGCGACGCTCAATCCCGCACTGAACCCGGCATGGGCCGCGGCATCGGCCTGTGCGACGCGGCGGGCACGCAACTGGCCCAGCACCACCAGGGTCGCGACGATCAGCAACAGATGCATCAGTGCCTCGACCGCCTGGCTGGCGATCACCGCGCTGCGGCTGCTGCCGATCGCCCCCTCGAACGACATCACCATCGTGGTGATGAAGGTCAGCAGGGTCAGGCCCCAGGACAAAGGCCGCAGTCGCTGCGCCGTTTCATCGTCGAGCGGCGCGATCCGCCATGACGGCTGGCTGCGCATCAGGACCGCGCCCGTCACCGCCGCGGTGAATCCCGCCACGCCCGCGGCGAAGACGAAGCCGTCGAGGAAACTGGTCCAGCGTTGCGGCAACAACCCCGCCCAGCGCAGCCCCTGGACAAAGACGAAGGCGGCGGCGAGCGGGCAGAGCGTGCCCACCGCCACCCGCCAGAAGGTATAGGCCGATCGGCGCACCCGACTGGGCGGCGCCTCGGCGATCAGGCGGCGCTGCGCCAATCGGTGCGCGCCCAACCGTACCGGGCCGATCAGGATGACCGCCAGGGCAAAGCCCAGCAGCGCCTGCCACGGAATGCCGCCGCGCCATTGCGCCGCGATCTGCTCGCCGCCCTGCTTCAGAAACAGCCCGACCCGCCGCCAGTCGCGCGGTGCCTGTTCCAGGACGATGCTCCAAAAGGCCGGGCTCAGCGGCGACGGTGTCTTGGAGGACAGTTTCTCGTTGAACTGCGCAGCCTTGCTCTGGTCGATCTCGTCGACCAGCTGTCCTGCCTCGACCCCGGCCAGCCGCCCGCGCTTGATCGCGGCATCGATGGTCGAGCGCAGCGTCGACAACGCCTTGCGCTGGGCGACCAGTTCCGGTGCTTCCACCTCGCCCGGCGTCGGCGTGCCCAGCCCGGTGATCCGCGCATTCACCAGCGCCAGTTGCTCGGTCAGGTCGGACACCGCCTGGCCGGTCGAGTCCTTGGCCCCCTGCGCCCGGTCGCGCAGTGCGCGCCGGTCGTCGTCATCGACCTTGGAGTCGAGCGCGCGGTCGACGGCGCGCACCTCCGCCTCGGCCTCGGCGATCCGCGTGGCGGAGGCCGTCGCCGGATTGCCCTGCGCCGATACCGGCACACCCGTTCCGACCAGCCCGACCATGATACAGGCCAGGACGAGGATGCGGAGGACCGCGAAGGGCGCAAGAAAGGATCGGGACATGGGGCATGCTCATAACCCCCCGCAGTGGGTCAGGCGAGAGGCTGACGGTTCCGCATGTCCATTCGGTCCATCCCGGACATTTGCCACTTGATCCGAAATCGTGTGTATCGGGGAGCCCGCACCGGCCGGGATCGTTGACGCCGATCGGACCATTTCGCGCATGACTGAACTCGCTTCCCTCCAGGGGCAAACGCCCTTGTCCGCTCCCCCCCGGGGACCGCTGCCGCATGATTCGCACGTGCTGGCGGGCATCAACCGCATCCTGCAGGAAGCGCTGCGCGCCTCGACCGAAGAGGAGCTGGGCCAGCTGTGCCTGGCGGTGGCCGAGGACCTGACCGGCGCGGCATTCAGCTTTTTCGGCGAGCGGCGGGACTCGCACGACCGGCTGGACCATATCGCGATCAGCGAGCGCGGCTGGGCCGCCTATGCGGGCAACGATCCGGATTTCAACCAGCGCGAGCTGCCCAACGGTATGAAGATCCATGGCATTTTCGGCCAGGTGATCCTTCAGGACCGCAGCATGATCGTCAACGACCCCGCCAACCATCCCGACCGGGTGGGCACGCCGGAGGGTCACCCCATGTTGCGCAACTTCCTGGGCGTGCCGCTGCGCCGCGACGGCGAGACCTTCGCGATGTTCGCGCTCGGCAACCACCCGACCGGCTTTACCGAGCGCGAACGCGCCATCGCCGAGGAACTGGCCCCCGCCATCGTCCAGGCCCTGTTGCGCAAGCGCGCCGAGGTGGCGTCGCGTGCCAGCCAGCGGCGGCTGCTGAGCCTGATCGAGGGCATCCCCCAGCTGGTCTGGACCGCGACGCGCGACGGGCAATGGACCTGGGTCAGCCCGCAATGGGTCGCGATGACGGGGCTCAGCGTCGAGGAGAGCCTGGGCCATGGCTGGCTGGCCGCCGTGCATCCCGACGATCGCGATGCGGCGCGTCGATTCTGGAACGGCGCGGGCGAGCATGGCGAGCTGGCGATGGAGGGGCGGCTGCGCCACGGCCAGACCGGCCGCTATCGCTGGTTCAAGACGCGCGCGACGCCGGTGCGCGACGATCACGGCACCATCGTCGAATGGTTCGGCACCTCGACCGATATCGACACGTTGCGCCGTCTTCGCGAGCGGCAGGAGACCCTGGTCGCCGAATTGCAGCACCGGGTCCGCAACATCCTGACCATCGTCCGTTCCATCTTCACCCGCACGGTCGAGAGCGGCGGGCCGATCGACGAGATTTCGGATCATTTCCGGGGGCGGCTCGATTCGCTGGCGCGGACCCAGGTGGTCGCGACCCAGACACGGTCGGGCCGGGTGGACCTGGAAAACCTGATCCGTGACGAGCTGTTGGGCGTGGGCGCGATCGAGGACGACCGGCTGTCGATCGAGGGGCCGGACATCTCGCTGCCCGCGGATACGGCCGAAACCATGGGCCTGGCGATCCATGAATTGACCACCAATGCCCTGAAATATGGGGCGCTGCGCCATCCCGCCGGACGGCTGTCGATCGCCTGGGCGATCGAACTTAAATCAAATAGCGAATGCGAACTGATTGTAAAATGGGATGAAACGGGTGTACCAGCAATGCCGGTCCCGCCTGTACGTCAGGGATTCGGGACCGAGTTGATCCGCGAAGCCTTGCCATACGGGCTGGGCGCACGGACCAGACTGGAATTTCGCGGTGGCGGCGTCCTGTGTGTGATAACGCTACCATGGGCCGTAGATGACGTCGACGCGTCAAACCGGAGCACCGAGGGATGAACCGCCGATCGCCGCTGGCTGACAAGCGTATCCTCGTGGTCGAGGACGAGTATTTCATCGCCCGCGACCTCGAACGTGCGCTGCGCGCCGCCGATGCGGTCGTGGTCGGTCCCGTCGCCACGCTGGAACAGGGGCTCGACATTGCCGAGAACCAGCCGCTCGACGCCGCGGTGCTCGACGTCAATCTGGCGGGGGAGCGCGCCTTCGAGATCGCCGACCGCCTGTCGGCGCGCGACGTGCCCTGGACCTTCCTGACCGGCTATGACGAATGGGCGCTGCCCGCCCCCTATCGATCGGCCTCGATCGTCGCCAAGCCGTTCCAGCCGGATCGCATCATCCGCGCGATCGGCGCCCTGATCCCCGACAAAGGATGCGCATGACCTCTTTTTCCGCCGCCCTGTCGTCCTCCGCCACCGCGTCCGAGGGGATCGCCACCGCCGCGATCCGTCGGCTGACTGCGCTGACGCCGCTGGCCGATGCGGACCTCGCGCTGCTCGACACCGCCGCCGACCGCGCGTTGACCTATCCCATCCGTCACGCCTTCCAGACGATCGGTCGTCCGGTGGCCGCCCCGCTGCTGCTGCTGCAAGGCTGGGCCGCGCGGGTGCGGATCCTGCCCGACGGGCGGCGTCAGTTCATGAGCTTCTACCTGCCCGGCGACGTCATCGGCTCGGCGCATCATGCGCGCCCCATCGCCTCTGCGACGGTGGTGGCCATCACCGAATGCGTCGCCTGCCCCGCCCCCGTCGCCGCCGCCGGATCGGGGCTGGCCCAGGCCTATGCGGTCGGCGAGGCGCTGGACGAGGCCTATCTGCTGGGCCATGTCGTCCAGCTCGGCCGGTTGAACGCACAGGAGCGGATCGGCGACTTCCTGCTCGAAATCTATGAGCGGCTGTCGCTCGCCGGGCTGACCGTGGGCGGCAGTTTCGAAATGCCGCTGACCCAGGAGATGCTGGCCGATGCGCTGGGGCTGACCCCCGTTCATGTCAACCGGATGATCCAGCAGGCGCGGCGCGACGGCGACCTGATGTGGAAGTCCGGCCGCGTCCTGCTGCGCGATCCCGAACGTACCGCCCGCACCATCGGCCGGTTGAGCCCGCAAGTGACCGACACCCAGACCATGCCACAGGCCAACCCGGCCTGATTTGGAAAATTCCTCCCCTGCAATTGGACGGAGGGGTGTCCCGCCATCGAGAAGGCGACACCCCTCCACCATGCTACGCATGGTCCCCCTCCCGTTGCAGTGGAGGAAAACACGCTATTGAACACCCACCAATCCCGCATCATCGTGATGGCTTTCTGACCAGCCCGGCCCGTTTCACACGGACGTCATCAATTTTACGCCAAGCTGACACCGACCGATCCTAACGCCCCCGCCGAACCGGCAAGACAGCCGATGGGGGATCAAGACATGCTGACGTTTCGTAGCCTGCTGAAGGCATCGGTCTCGCTTATTCTCGTGACCGGCCCGCTGGCCGCCCACGCCCAGGACAGCGCAGGCGCCGCCGCCGCCCCGCAGGCCGCGCAGGCGACCGATGCGGGAACCGAGGGCGAGGATATCGTCGTCAACGGCACCTATGCGCGCAGCCTGGCGGCGGGCATCGAGACCAAGCGCCGCGCGGCGTACGGCGTCGACTCGATCAGCTCGACCGATATCGGCAAGTTCCCGACCCAGAATGTCGCGGAAGCGCTGCAGCTCGTTCCCGGCGTGGCGATCACCCGCCCGCGCGGCGAGGGCCTGTATGTCAGCGTCCGTGGCCTGGGGCCGCAGTTCCAGAACACGCTGATGAACGGCCGCACCATCGCGCTGAACGACCTGATCGAGAATGGTGGTGCTGCCGGGCGTCAGTTCCGTTTCGAGATGCTGCCCGCCGAATTCACCTCGAGCATCGACGTGGTGAAGACGCCGACCGCCGACATGAGCGAGGGCGCGCTGGGCGGCAATATCGACGTCAAGACCTTCCGCCCGCTGGAGGTCGGCAACAAGACGACCGTCAACATCCGCGGCACCTACACGACCCAGACCAAGGACGTCCGCCCGAACGTCACCGTGCTGACCAGCGCGAAGAATAGCGACGGCACCTTCGGCATCCTGGCGGGCGCACAATATTGGGGCAAGACGGTCCGCAACGACCGCTTCATGAACTTCGGCTGGCTGCTCAACCGCTATACCTCGCCCCAGGCGGGCGGCGCGCCCACCGGCCTCTATTCGCCGACCCGCACCCGCCCCACCGTCGAGACCGAGGATCGCAAGCGCATCTCCGGCATCGTCTCGGCCCAGTGGCAGCCGACGCCCGAGCTTCAGACCACTTTGGACGTGGTCGCGACCCGGCTGGACGTCGCCTATGACGAGTTCGGCCTCGACATCTATCCCGATGACGGCGGCACGGTGCTGCAGCCCGGCTATACCGTGACCGGCGACACGATCACCAAGGCGACGGTCAACAATGTCCGCTTCATGGCGTCGCGCGAATACAGCCTCAACCGCCACGACCTGCTGACCATAGGCCTGAAACAGGCGTGGAACCCCGATCGCTGGCACGTGACCGCCAATGTCAACTGGTCGGCGGCGCACAGCTACCACCCCGATTACCGCACCGGCACGGTGCGCAGCCGCGCCTTCTTCACCGGGCCGCTCAGCTATGACGCATCGGCGGGCTATCAGACGATGCCGACGCTCACCACGCCGGTCGACGTGACCAACCCCGCCAATTACAAGCTGTACCCGTTCAACATCGCGCCCAAGGACAGCAAGGACTGGGATTTCTATTCGCGCCTCGACATCGCGCACGACTTTGACGGTTTCCTATCGAAGCTGGCGGCGGGCGGCGAATATCACTGGCGCAAGCGCGACTATTTCCGCCGCGACTTCATCGTGAACCCGCCGGCGGGCACGCCGCTCACCACGCTGGGTTCGGGCGCCTATCAGCCGATGCCCTATGACGACTTCCTGTCGGGCGTCGGTGGCAATGCGTTCCGCAACTGGCTGGTGCCGGTGACCCAGGCCTATGTCGGCAATCTCTTCACCCCCGCCGTCGCCGCCTCGCCGTTGACCGCAGGCGACCTGCGCTCGTCCTTCGTGGTGTCGGAAAAGATCGCCGCCGCCTATGTCCGCGCCGATTACCAGTTCGATGCAGGGTCGGTGCCGGTCAGCGGCAATCTGGGCGTCCGCTATGTCCACACCGATCAGGTCGCCAGCGGTACGCTGACCAGCGGCAATACCGCGACCCCGGTCAGTTACCCGAAGACGTTCAACAACGTCCTGCCCAGCTTCAACCTGCGCGCCGACCTGTCGCAGAAGCTGGTCGGTCGCCTCGCCGCCAGCCGGGTGCTGACCCGTCCCAACGTCACCGACACCGCGCCGCGCATCACCGTGTCGACCGACGCGCCGACCGCCAGCGGCGGCAACCCGCAGCTCGTCCCCTTCCTGGCGACCCAGTTCGACGGATCGCTGGAATGGTATTTCGCGCCGTCGGGGATGTTGTCGGGCGCGGTCTTTTACAAGGCGATGGACGATTACATCACCCAGTCGAACACCGAGATCGCCATTCCGGGTCGCGGCATCGTCCGCCTGTCCAGCTCGGTGAATGGCGGCAATGCCAAGGTGTATGGCGCGGAGGCCGCGTACAGCCAGGTCTTCACCTTCCTCCCTGCGCCGTTCGACGGTTTCGGGGTGCAGGGGTCCTATACCCATACGGAAGTGAAGGCCGATTACACGGCGGGCTCGCGCACCATCAAGGACCAGCTGATCGGCCTGTCGAAGAACAGCTTCAACCTGGTCGGCTTCTACGACAAGGGGCCGCTGTCGGCGCGCCTCTCCTATGTCTGGCGCGACAAGTATCTGTCGAGCACGGGCAGCACGGTGCAGGCACCGACCTATGTCGCGGCGTTCGGGTCGCTCGACGGCCAGCTCTCGGTGCGCGCCGCCGACAATCTGACGCTCAGCCTGGAGGGCATCAACATCGCGGGTGCGCATCAGGACACCTATAACGACAGCAAGATGCGCTTCGGCGAAATCAACTATTACGGCCGGACGATCCTGTTCGGCGTGCGGGCGGAGTTCTGATGAAGGCTTTCCTCACCCTGGCGGCGGTCCTCGCGACCGCCGCCGCTCCGGCGCCGAAGGCACCCTTGCGGATGAACGACATCCAGGTCGTCGGTTCGCACAACAGCTACAAGAAGCGGATCGCGCCCGCCGTCTTCGCCGAACTGGAGCGACATGATCCCAGGCTCGCCGCCGCGCTGGATTACGGCCATCTGTCGCTGGCGCAGCAGCTGGATCGGGGCGTGCGGCAGCTGGAGATCGACATCTTCGCCGACCCCGAAGGCGGTCGCTTCGCGCATCCGATGGGTGAAAGGCTCGCACGTGCGGCGGGCCAGCAGACCGGCTTCGACGAGGCCGCGATGATGAAGCCGGGCTTCAAGGTCTTCCATATTCCAGAAGTCGACTATCGCTCCTGCGGGACGTTCAAACAGTGCATCGGCCAGATCGATGCCTGGTCGCGCGCGCATCCGCGCCACCTGCCGATCATGGTGACGATCAACGCCGCCGACCGGCCGATCAACAAGCCCGGCGTCACCGATCCGCTGCCGCTGACCGCGCCGCTGCTTGACGCGCTGGACGCGGAAATCCGTGACGTGCTGAAGCCGAACCGGATCATCACGCCGGATGACGTACGGGGCAATGCGAAGACATTGCGCGAGGCGGTGACGACCAGGGGCTGGCCGACACTGGAGAGCGCACGCGGCAAAATCTACTTCGTGCTCGATACCCCTTCGGACGTGTCCGACCGCTATCGCGCTGGTCACCCCTCGCTGATGGGGCGTCCGATCTTCGGCTGGTACGATACCGACCAGCCCGAGGCCGCGGTCGAGATCGTCGGCGATCCGCGCACCGACGGCGCGAAGATTCGCGAGTGGGTGAAACAGGGCTTCATCGTCCGCACCCGCAGCGATGCCGACACGAAGGAGGCGCGCGAGAACGATCATACGCGCCAGCAAGCCGCGATCGACAGCGGCGCGCAGGCGGTGTCGACCGATTACTATCCCGGCGCGCCGACGCGGGGCTGGAGCAAGGGCTTCACCGTGACGCTGCCCGGCGGGGTGATGGAGCGCTGCAACCCGGTGACGCAGCCCGCCGACTGCACGTTGCCGAAGTAAGCAAATCCTCCCCGGTACGGGGAGGTGGCAGCGCGCAGCGCTGACGGAGGGGGGCTTCCACGGAGAATGTCCTGTGTGGCGATCCCCCTCCACCAGCTTCGCTGGTCCCCCTCCCCGTGCCGGGGAGGATTGATGGCCGCCCGCTGACGCCCTTTTCATGTCCGGGCAAGCCGGGGTTCAGCCTCTATCCGCCATATTATCCTCCGAAGAAGCTTGCGCCCAGACCGTTGGCGGCAGGCGGTAACGGAGAGCGAGGCATGGCGCGGATCGCTTCCTGGCTGCTAGTGACATCGGCGCTGACGGCGGCAGTTCCGACCCATGCCGCCGATCCGGCGCGGGATGCCGCCTGGGCCGAACGGCTGGGCTGGGGACCGTCCGCCGCGCCCGACACCGGCCCCGCGCCGGGCAGCGATGCCTGGCTGCGCCACCAGCTCGACGACCGGCTCGATCCCCTGCCCCCGGCGGTGCAGGCGCAGATCGATGCGATGCGCATCTCGAAGGAGCGCGTCGCCGCGCTGGTGGTCGAGACCGACGCGATGCAGCGCGACCTGAAGGCGATCACCGACCCCGACCAGAAAAAGGCCGCGCGCGAGGCCTATCAAAAGGCGATGAACGGGCTGGCCGACGAGGCGCGGCAACGCTTCGTCCTGCGCGCGCTCTATTCGCCCGACCAGTTGCGCGAACGGATGACCTGGTTCTGGTTCAACCATTTCAACGTCCAGGCGGGCAAGCGCGACATCCGCGCGATGGTCGGCGATTATGAGGAAACGATCCGCGGCCATGCGCTGGGCCGGTATCGCGACCTGCTGGAGGCGACGCTGCGCCACCCGGCGATGCTGCGCTATCTGGACAATGACCAGAACGCGAAAGGCAAGATCAACGAGAATTACGCGCGCGAGATCATGGAGCTGCACTCCATGGGCGTCGGCTCCGGCTACACGCAAGCAGATGTGCAGGAGCTGGCGCGCATCCTGACCGGCGTCGGCGTCGACCAGAAACCCGATGCGCCCAAGCTGAAACCCGAGCTTCAACCGCTCTACCTGCGCGCCGGACTGTTCGAGTTCAATCCGGCGCGCCATGACTTCGGCACCAAGCATTTCCTGGGTCATACCATCCAGGGGTCGGGCTTTGGCGAGGTCGAGCAGGCGCTGGACCTGATCGCCGAGAGTCCGGCGACCGCGCATCATGTCAGCCTGAAGCTGGCAACCTATTTCATGGGCGACAAACCGCCGCCCGCTTTGGTCGACCGGATGGCGGCGACCTTCCGCAAGACGCATGGCGACATTGCCGAGGTGCTGAAGACCATGATCCGGTCGCGCGAGTTTTCCGGCTCGCTGGGCAGCGGGTTCAAGGATCCGGTCGGCTATACGCTGTCGGCGGTGAGGCTGGCCTATGGCGACCGCGCGATCACCAATCCGCAGCCGGTGGTCGGCTGGATCCGCCAGATGGGCGAAGGGCTGTACGATCACGAGACGCCCGACGGTTACGACCTGTCGAGTGCGGCCTGGTCCGCGCCCGGGCAGATGGCGACGCGCTTCGATATCGCGCGGCAACTCGGCAATGGCGCGGCGCGGCTGTTCCAGCCCGCCGATACCCCACCGGGCACCCCGCCCCCGCCCTCTCCGCCGCCGGTGCTAAAGGGTTCCCCCATCCTCGCCGCGCGGATGCCCTCGCTGGGCAAGCCGACGCTCGCCGCACTGGGCCAGGCGCGGTCCCCGGCGGAGTGGAACGCGCTGTATTTCTCGTCGCCCGAATTCATGCACCGATAGGAGGATCGCATGATGCTTCCCCATATCCACCGCCGCGACCTGCTCCGTGGAGCCGCCGCGCTCGCCCCCATGGTGATGGCGGGCCGCGCCTTTGCCGCACCGCAGGCGGGCAGCCGGTTGCTGGTCGTGTTCCTGCGTGGCGCCTATGACGCGGTGAACATCGTCGTGCCGAGTGGCAGCGACTTCTACCACCAGTCGCGCCCGACCATCGCGCTGCCCAGGCCCGATCCGGCGAACCCGAACGCCCCGCTGCCGCTCGACGCCGACTGGGCGCTGCACCCCGCATTGAAGGATACGATCCTGCCGCTTTGGCAGGCCAAGCAGGTCGCCTTCGTGCCGTTCGCGGGCACCGACGATATGAGCCGCAGCCATTTCGAGACCCAGGACACGATCGAGCTGGGCCAGCCGGTCGGCGGCCACCGCGATTACGGCTCGGGCTTCATGGCGCGGCTGGCGGGCATACTCGGCACGACCGAGCGCCCGATCGCCTTTACCGACCAGCTGCCTTTATGCTTCCGGGGTGGCGAGGACCCGATCCCGAATCTCGCGCTCGCCAATGTCGGCAAGCCGATCGACCAGCGCCAGGCTGCGCTGATCCAGAGCATGTATGCCGGGCACCCCGACCTGGCCCGTTCGGTCAGCGAGGGCTTCACGGTGCGCGACACCGTGTACAAGACCCTGGACCAGGAGATGAAGGCCGCCAGTCGCGGCGCGGTGTCCGCCAAGGGTTTCGCATTGTCGGCGCAGCGGATCGGCACGCTGATGCGCGACCGGTTCAACCTGGCATTCGTCGATGTCGGCGGCTGGGACACGCATGTGAACCAGGGCGGCGCGACTGGCTATCTGGCCGACCGGATCGGCGATCTGGGGCGCGGGCTGGCGAGCTTCGTCCAGGCGATCGGGCCGGACGCATGGCGCACCACGACGGTCGTCGTCGTGTCGGAGTTCGGCCGCACCTTCCGCGAAAATGGCGACCGGGGCACCGATCACGGCCATGGCAGCGTCTATTGGGTGATGGGAGGCGGGGTATCCGGCGGCCGCATGGCGGGTGAGCAGGTCGCCCTGTCCGCCGCCACGCTCAACCAGAATCGCGACCTGCCCGTACTGACCGATTACCGCGCGCTGATCGGCGGGCTGGTCGGGCGGCAGTTCGGCCTGTCAGGCGGCCGCCTCGCGACGTTGTTCCCCGACACGCGCCCGGCCGATCTGAATCTCGTCTGACCCGGCTTCATCGCGACCGGCCCGTGCCCGGATATCGTCCAGCACGTCATCCAGCGTCAGCCCGGCCAGCTTGTTCTCCAGCGCCTCGCGCACCGGGGTCAGGATCGATTCCAGGCTGGAGGTGATATGCCGGTCGATCATCCCCTCGCCTTCGGGCGGCTGGCGGTGAAAGGCGAAGAAGTTGCGGTCCTCCACCGCCTCGTACACATCGACGAGTCGGATATGGGACGATGGCCTGGCGAGCATCGCGCCGCCGCGATTGCCCAGCTGCGACCGGGTCAGCCCCGCCGCGGCCAGCCGCAGCAACAGCGCACGGACCACGGCCGCGTTGGAATTGACGCTGACCGCGATATCCTCGGAGCGCAACGGCGTATCGCCATGCTCCGCCATCAGCGCGAGCATGTGCAGCGAGACGACAAAACGAGTACTGGTCGGCAAGAAACTGCGCTCCCCTATCCACCTGCCCCGCGACCAACGCCCTTCTTCCAGGAGCGTTGCGGGTTTGTATCACGATCGGATCATGGCGGGGTTAGTCGCCATGATCCATGTTATATTTATACCAATATACTACGTTAACGCGCTAATCATCCACAGTATCCCACTCTTCATCCCCCGTTTTGGGGGAAGTGGCCGCATGAAACGGGGCAGAACGGCCAAGCCGGATTTTGCCGTGATGGCGACCGCGTCGCTCATCGGCGCAAGGCCCCCCGCCGGGCAGATGCGGAGCGGCATGGTTGCGCGCTTCGGCGTGATCGCCTTGACCGTCGACAGCGAAGCGATGCCGAGCCAATGGGAGGGGCGCTGCCGCCGGTCGACGGCACCGCAGGGCCGCGTGGCGGGATGATTCGTTTCGACCGCCACGACCTGAAGGGTCCAGACCAATGGCGGACCCATCGCCACCACGCTCAACCCCGCGCTGCTCCGCGATCCGGGCGATACCGATCGACCGGGATCAGCGCGCCGCCCCGGGCAGGCGGATCTCGAACAGCTCGGGCCAGTTCTTGCCGGTCACGAAAATCCGGTGCTTGGCCCGGTCATAGGCGATGCCGTTGGCGACCGAATCCCGATCGGTCAGCCCGACCCGCGCGACCAGATCGCCGAGGTCGACCACACGCGCGACCACACCCGTCGCCGGATCGATCCGCACGATATAGGGCGTCATCCAGACATTGGCCCAGACCTGCCCGTCGATATATTCCAGCTCGTTCAGGTTGCGGAGCGGCCGTCCGTTCACCGTCACGTCCAGCGTGCGGGCGACCTTCATCGTGGCGGGGTCCAGGAAGCGCAGGCGCGGCGTGCCGTCCGACAGGATGATGTGATGCCCGTCATCGGTCATCGCCCAGCCTTCGCCGTCATAGCGCCACTCGCCCAACTTCTTCAGCGCCGGGCGGCTCCAGCGGAAACCGCGTCCGCCATGCCAGGTGACGCTGCGCAGCTCGCCCCCCCAGGCGACGATGCCCTCGCCGAACAGGCCATCGGGCACGGTCGCGCGGCGCACCGTCTTGCCGGTCGCCAGGTCAACCTGGCGGATGACGCTCTCCCCCTCGCGCCCGGTGCTTTCGTACAGCGTGCCGTCGGCGATCAGCAGCCCCTCGGTGAAGGCCGTCGGGTCGTGCGGGAAGGCATGGACCAGCACGGGCTTTTCGATCGGCGGCGGAGTCGGCGCGGCGGGCTGCTGTGCGGCGGCGGGCAGCGCCAGCGCCAGGACCAGCGGCAGGATGGCGCGGATCACAGCGTGCGCACCAGCCGCGCCACCCGCGCGATCCAGGCGGGTGCGGACACCGTCACCCCCGCCGCCCCGGGCTCCAGCGGCAACAGGCGCAGCGTATCGGGCATCACACCCGCCAGCCGGGCAAAGACATAGCCGCCGGCGGCGCGGGGCACGAGGATATCGCGATTCATGGCATCGGCGAACCTATCGGGGCCGAGCGGCTCGCACCAGAGCTCATCGCCCGCGCGATAGTCGCCGACCGCGCCGCTGACCGTCACCGCCAGCATCCCCGGCGTCGCGCAGGGCGGCGACACCGAACGCGCGCTGCGCGGCGCCACGGCGCCGCGCGGACCGAGCAGCGCGGCGACCGGCAGGGTCTCGCGGATCGGCAGCGTCACCAGATCGGCGGGCGTGCAGCCCAGCGCAGCGGCGATCCGGTTCAGCCAGGGCAGCGAGACAGTGCGCGTGCCCATTTCCAGCCGCCCGATCGTCTGTGGCGTGGTGGGGGGCGAGCAGGCGCGGGCGACATCGTCCAGGGTCATCCCCTTGGCCCGGCGCACTTCGCGGATCGCGGTAATCATCCCCTCTTCCCCTTCCGTCCTGCCAGCCATGCCGCCGCTCGCGCACATCTGGCGAAGCCGGTCCGTCTGGGCTAAGCGCCGATGCCTGTTCAGTCGGAGTTATCGCGATGCGGTTCGGCCTCGTCAAATGCCATGGATCGGGCAATGATTTCCCGATGATCGACGCCCGCGACCTGTCGCTGACCGAAGCCGAATGGGCGGGCGTCGCGCGCGCGCTGGCCGACCGGCGCGGGCCGGTGGGCGGCGACGGCCTGCTCCTGCTGGTTCCCGGTGACGATCGCGCCGCTTTCGGCATGGTGATGCGCAACAGTGATGGCAGCGAGGCGGAAACCTGCCTCAACGGCGTACGCTGCGTGGCGCGTGCGGGGTTCGAGGCTTTGGGGATCGGCGCGGCCACGGTGCGGCTGAAGACCTCGCACGCCGATGCGGTCCATGACGCCGACCTCGCACCCGGCGTCTATACGGTACGCGAGACGGCAGGCCCCGCCGGGCTGTCGACCGCCGCCTGGCCGATCCACGGCGCACCCGACCGTCTGGTCGAGGCGGTGCTGCCAATGCTCGACGCGGACAAATGCTTCACCGCCGTCACCATGCCCAACCCGCATCTCGTCCATTTCGTCGAGACGGTGGACGAAGCCGATCTCGTCCGCCTGGGCGAAATCTGCGAAGCCGCGCCCGACTGGCTGCCCAACCGCGCCAATGTGTCCTTCGTCGAGGTGCGCGGGACGTCGCTGTTCGTGCGCACCTTCGAGCGTGGCGTCGGCCTGACCGACAGCTGCGGCAGCGCGATGGCCGCATCCACCTATGCGGCGTGCCTGACCGGGCGGATCGCCTGGGACGTGCCCACCGTGGTGTTCAACCGCGGCGGCCTGGTCCGCGCCTTTGCGGGCGAGGACGCGATGGTGACGCTGTCGGGCAATGCGACCTATGAATGGGCGGGGTCGGTGACGGTCGACCTGGCGAACGAAACGGCGAGCGATCTGGTGGTGGAGCGGCGCTTTCCCGAAGAAATCGCTGCCTGGGACGCCGCCAAGCGGGGGTAATCCTGTCATCCGTGGCGAGGGGCGGAGCGTGCGCTTCGACTTCGCTCAGCGTGAACGGAGATTGGTGAGCCACCTCAGCCCCACCCCCGTTCAGCCTGAGCGCAGTCGAAGGCCACGGGACCAACCTGGCAACGAGCGCTGGGCGCGCACTTCGCCCTTGCTCCATGCGAACGGGTGTTGGGATTATCAGCCCCCTCCGTTCAGCCTGAGCGTGGTCGAAGGCCAAGGGACAAGCCTCGCCACGAGCGCCGGGCACGCCCTTCGGCCTTGCTCCGCGCGAACGGAGGGGGGGACTTGGAACGTCCGGCCCCACGCAACACCCCGCCGCCCGGCGCGTTCTGCCCCTATGCTTCCCGTCCGCCGCCAGATCGCCGACCAGATACGCGACGTGGTGGGCAGCCATGCGATCGACCTGACCCGGCCACCGGGGGATGACGGGCTGTTCGGCCCTGGCTCCGCGACATGGACCGTCCATGGCGACTTCACCGCGATGATGGCGGGTGGGATCGCCTCGCTGCTGGTCCAGATGCTGCACCCCGCCGCGCTGGCGGGCGTGTGGGACCATAGCGATTTCCGCCGCGACATGGCCGGTCGGCTGCGGCGGACGGCGGGGTTCATCTCCATCACCACCTATGGCGCGACCGAGGCGGCCGAGCGGATGATCGCGCGCGTCCGGGCGGTGCATGATCGGGTCAGCGGCACCCTGCCCGACGGCACACCCTATTCGGCGAACGATCCGCATCTGCTGACCTTCGTCCATGCCGCCGAGGTCGACAGCTTCCTGCGCGCGCACCGCACCTATCGCGATCCCGACTTTTCCGATGCAGAGGCGGATCGCTATCTGGCCGAGATGGCGACGATCGCCCGCCGGCTGGGGGCCGAGCAGGTGCCCGAGAACCGGCAGCAACTGGCGCGTTTCCTGGATTCGATCCGCCCCGAACTGCGCGTCGATGCGCGAACGCGGGCGGTGGCGCGCACCCTGCTCAACCAGCCCGCGCCCAGCCCCGCGCTGGCGCCGGTCAGCGGCTGGCTGACCCAGGCGGGTATCGCGCTGCTCCCCGACTGGGCGGCACGTCTGCATGGGCTGGACGGTTACGGCGCGGTCAGACCGGCGATCCGGGCGGGCACGCGGCGGTTGGGCGGCGCGATCCGCTGGGCGCTGGCGGGTTAGGCGGGATGAAGTTAGGTTGATTCGGGCTTGGCCCCTCCCCTTCAGGGGAGGGGTTGGGGTGGGGCTTCACCCCAGGCTTTGTGCTTGCGGAAGCGCCCCACCCCCGTCCCCTCCCCTGAAGGGGAGGGGTGGATCAGACCCATGTCATCATGCTCTAGGAATTTTCCAGCCGCCGCAGCGCGTTCAGATACCCCCGCATCCCCTCCAGCGCCCGCTCGGTCAGCACCATGAAGGCGCGGCGACGATCGGCCGGATCGGGCTGGCGCGCGAACAGCCCCGCCTCGGTCATCTTGCCGATCCAGCGCAGCGCGGTGGTCGGCGCGACGGCGGCGGCGATGCACAGGCTGGACACCGACACGCGCGTACCCTCCAGATGCGCGGCATAGAGGTCGAGCAGCATGTCCCAGGCCGGTTCCTCGAACAGCCCGCCCTCGAAAAACCCGTCGCGCAGCCGCCGGGCGCGGATCATCCGGCGGACCCGTTCGGCATCGCCCGGCGGGGCGCGCGGCGGGGCGGCGTGGAAGCTCTGGTGCCGGTCGCCGACGCCGCCGCGCCGGTCCTCATCCTCCTGCACCGACAGCCTGGCCAGCGCCTCGGCGATGCGCGCGACCTCGGCGTTCAGTTTGCGCAGCCGTTCGGACTCGCCCTCGCGGACATAGGCGTGGAGCAAAGCCGCGCCGCCATGGCTGGCCCCCGCCACCGCCAGCGTGGCGACCAGTTCCAGCGGGCTGGCGTCGCACAGCATCGCCACACGCGGGCCGATCAGCATCGCGGCGACCAGATCGATATCCCCCGTCGCCATGCTGACCACGATGGGCAGATCCAGCGCGGTGGCGACCGCGTCGATGCGGGCGAGCGCGATCTCCATCGCAGTATCGTCCGCGCCGTGCGTGTCGACCAGCAGCAGCGGCCGCCCCGCCTGTTGCCCGATCTCCGCCGCCACATCTGGCCAGGGGACATGGCGCAGCACCCGCCCGCCCGCCTGCCGCACCAGATCGCCCGCCGCCTGCGCCAGCGCGGGCGCGCCGATCACCACGACCGCAAAGCCGGTGCCGTAAAGATCCTGTTCGTCCACGCTCGTCCCCCGCCGCCCGCCATGCGGGCTGGTGCATCGTCACGGTCGCGACGGTACGAGCGGCGCGAGGCCCCCGCCCCTTCGCCCATGCACCGATGCGACCCCAACCGACGTCCGGGAGTCGACGTCAGTTACGAATCGGACACTCAGCCGAGTGCCTTGACGATCTCTTCGACCATCTTCTTGGCGTCCGCCAGCAGCATCATGGTGTTGTCGCGATAAAATAGCTCGTTATCAACGCCCGCATAGCCGACACCGCCCATCGAACGCTTGATGAACAGCACCGTCTTGGCCTTTTCGACGTCGAGCACCGGCATGCCGTAGATGGGCGAGGACGTGTCGGTCTTGGCCGCCGGGTTGGTCACGTCATTGGCGCCGATGACGAAGGCGACGTCGGTCTGGGCGAATTCGGCGTTGATGTCCTCCAGCTCGAACACCTCGTCATAGGGCACGTTCGCCTCGGCCAGCAGGACGTTCATGTGGCCGGGCATCCGCCCCGCGACCGGGTGGATGGCGTATTTGACGCGCACGCCTTCCTTTTTCAGCAGGTCGCCCATCTCGCGCAGGACATGCTGCGCCTGCGCCACCGCCATGCCGTAGCCGGGGACGATGACGACCTGTTCGGCCTGGCTCATCAGGAAGGCCGCATCCTCGGCGCTGCCGCGCTTCCACGGGCGATCGATGGCCGCGCCACCGCCGCTGGCGCCCGCATCGCTCGCGCCGAAGCCGCCCGCAATGACGCTGATGAAGCTGCGGTTCATCGCCCGGCACATGATATAGGACAGGATCGCGCCGGATGAGCCGACCAGCGCGCCGGTGATGATCATCGCGCTGTTGTGCAGCGTGAAGCCCATCGCGGCGGCGGCCCAGCCCGAATAGCTGTTCAGCATCGACACCACGACCGGCATGTCCGCGCCGCCGATGGGCACGATCAGCAGGAAGCCGATGGCGAAGGACAGGATGGTGATCGTCCAGAAGATCCAGGGCGACTGGTCCCGCGTGAACATGGCCACCAGGATGACGATCGCGCCCAGCAGCCCCGCGTTCAGCGCATGGCGGCCGGGCAGCAGGATCGGCTTGCCCCCCATATTGCCGTTGAGCTTGAGGAAGGCGATGACCGAGCCGGAAAAGGTGATCGCGCCGATTGCGACGCCCAGCGCCATCTCGACCCGGCTGACGACATGGATGCTGGCGAATGGCTGTCCGATCATCGGCACGACCATGTCGGCGATGTCGAAGGCGACCGGGTTCAGGAAGGCGGCACAGGCGACCGCGACGGCGGCGAGGCCGACCAGCGAGTGGAAGGCGGCGACCAGCTGCGGCATCGCGGTCATGGCGATGCGGCGGGCGGTGGTGATGCCGATCAGTGCGCCGAGGCCGATGGCAGCGAGGATTTCGATGATGGCGAGATAATCATAGCCCCATGTCTCGCCATAAAGGTCGGCTCGATCCGACACCCCACCGGCAACTGGCACATGCGTCGCCAGCGTCGTGACGACGGCAATCGCCATACCGATCATGCCGAAGCGATTGCCCCGCTGGCTGGTCGTCGGGCTGGACAGCCCGCGCAATGCCAGGATGAAGCACACCCCCGCGACCAGATAGGCGAGCGAGACCCAGGGATTGGCGGCTACGGCCTCGACCGCAGGGGCGAGCGGCGCGGGTGCGACGGGGGCGATCACGAGCGCTTCTCCTTCTTGCGGTACATGGCGAGCATCCGCTGCGTCACCGCAAAGCCGCCGAAGATATTGATGCTGGCCAGCACCACCGCCGCCAGCCCCAGCCACTTGGCCACGCCCGAGCCCGTCGCCCCCGACGTCGCCGCCGCCGCGATCAGCGCCCCGACGATGATGACCGAGGAAATGGCGTTGGTCACCGCCATCAACGGCGTGTGCAACGCGGGCGTCACCGACCAGACGACATAATAGCCGACGAAACACGCCAGCACGAAGATCGACAGGATCGCTATGAAGTCCATTTCAGTCCTCCCCGGAACAGCGGCTGGCGGCGATGGTCAGGATATGGACTGTCACGCCGTCGATGTTCTTCTGGATATCGGTCGTCGTAATGCGGAGCGTGGTCAGGCCGCGCTCGGCGAACCAACGATCTCTGGCTTCATCGCGAGCCGGTCGATCGCCACGACTATGGGCTTCGCTGTCGACTTCTATGATCAAGCGCGCCTCGTGGCAGTAGAAATCCGCGATGTAAGGACCGGACGGATGCTGGCGCCGGAATTTGAATCCGCCGGGGCGATGGCGAAGGACCTGCCATAACGTGATTTCCGGCGCTGACATCGCTTGCCGCAAGCCACGCGCCTGGGTGCCTGCGTTTTCGCCCCCCTGCAACACTCAATTCCTCCCCTGTAAGGGGAGGTGGCAGGCCGAAGGCCTGACGGAGGGGTGTCGCGCCATCGAGAGGGGTACACCCCTCCGTCGCGCTGCGCGCGCCACCTCCCCTGCAAGGGGAGGAATTTGCGTCACGACTGCAACCTCGGATTCACCACCTGGCCACCGCGGGTCAGCCGGATCGCGTCGCCGATTTCGGCATCCAGCACCGGTCGCCCGGCGTCCTTGTCCCAGAAGGCGGCCAGGAAATTGTGCAGGTTGCGCGCGAACAGCGCCGAGGCGTCAGCGGCCAGACGGCTGGGCATGTTGCGGTGGCCGATGATCGCCACGCCGTGCCGGGTCACGATCTCGCCCGGCACCGCGCCCTCGACATTGCCGCCCGCCTCGACCGCCAGATCGACGATGACGCTGCCGGGACGCATCGTCGCGATCTGCGCATCGGTGACGAGGCGGGGCGCGGGGCGGCCGGGGATCAGCGCGGTGGTGATGACGATATCCTGCTTGGCGATATGCCCGGCGACCAGTTCGGCTTGCGCGCGGCGATAGTCCTCGCTCGTCTCGCCCGCATAGCCGCCGGTGCCTTCGCCCTCGATGCCCGCCACGCCCTCGACGAAGATCGGCTTGGCCCCCAGCGACTGGATCTGCTCCTTCGTCGCCGAGCGGACGTCGGTCGCCGATACCTGCGCGCCCAGCCGCCGGGCGGTCGCGATCGCCTGCAGCCCCGCCACGCCCACGCCCATGACGAACACGCGCGCCGCCGGGATGGTGCCCGCCGCCGTCATCATCATCGGAAAGGCACGGCCATAGGCACTCGCCGCCTCCAGCACCGCCTTGTAACCCGCCAGGTTCGACTGGGACGACAGGATGTCCATCGACTGGGCGCGGGTGATGCGCGGCATCCAGTCCATCGCCAGCGCCTCCAGCCCCGCCGCCGCATAGGCCGACACCGTCTCGCCCCGACGGAACGGATCAAACGCCGCGACCACCCAGGCGTCCGGCGCGGTCCCGGCCAGCGTCGCGGGGTCGGGCGCCTGCACGGCCAGCACGATCGCCGCCCCCGCCAGAATCTGGCCACGTTCGCCGACCTGGGCACCCGCCCGTTCATAATCGCTGTCGGCGATACCCGCCCCGAGCCCGGCGCCCCGCTCCACCGCCAGCGTCGCGCCCAGCGCGGTCAGCTTCCGGACGGTTTCCGGCGTGGCGGCGACTCGAGCCTCATCGGCCGCCGTTTCGCGCAGCACCGCGATGCGCAGCGCCACCGGATCAGGCGATCAGCCAGAGGACGATCGCCACCAGGATGGCGGCGACCACAGCACCCCATTTGAGCATGCCGATCATCAGGTCATAGGTGGCGACATGCGCCTTCATGCCGCCGGGGCCGTTGTTGATGCCGGTGTCGTTGCCCGCCATGATCCTCACCTCCGCTATCGTCCTGCCGCTGTGACCCGCGCCGCATGAACCTGTCGGGAGCTTATTCGACGGGCCGCCGGGATCAACCCTGAAACGACCGGCTCGGATCCTCGCAGCGTTCGGGGCGATCCGCCAACCATCTCAAAAGTGATCCGCGGCCCGGCCTGTGGCAAAAGGGATTGTCCCGAATTAACGCAGATTTTAACAAAGTTGCGCTATAGGGTGGCGAATTGGGGTTACAGGACAAGTTATGACGCGCAACGGCCAACGTTTGCTGCTGCTGATCGATGACGAGCCGGCACAGCAACGCCTGATCGCGGCGCTGGCGCAGCGCGGCGGCTGGCGGACCCTGTTCGCGACGGACGCCGATATGGCGGCCTCGGTCCTGGGTTCGGCGCAGGGGCGGGAACTCGACGCCGTGCTGATCGACCATTGGGCGCCGGGCACAGATGCCACCGCGCTGATCGCCGACTGCCACGCCCTTCGCCCCGAACTGCCCATCCTGATGCTGACCGCCAATGACTCGGTGGCGCAGGCGGTGGCGGCGATCCGCGCGGGCGCGACCGACTTTCTGGTCAAGCCGCTGGCCCCCGAACGGCTGCTCGCCGCGCTGGAGGCCTGTGTCGCGGGCCAGACCAGCGGCGAACTGCGCCCGCTGACCGAGAAGATTCCCGCCCTTCTCGCCTTTGACGAGATCGTCGGCGACGCCCCCGACTTCCGCGCCGCGCTGGCCGTCGCCGCCAAGGCCGCGCGCACCCGCGCCGCCGTCCTGATCGAGGGCGAGGGCGGCGTCGGCAAGGAATCGCTGGCCATGGCGATCCACGCCGCCTCGCCCCGGGCCGAGCGGCCGATGGTCAGCGTCAACTGTTCGACGATCGCGGCCAACCTGCTCGACAGCGTGATTTTCGGCCATGAGGAAGGTGCCTTTGCGGGCGCGTTCGAACGGCGCATCGGCCAGATGGTCGAGGCACACGGATCGACGCTGTTCCTCGACGAGGTCTCGGGGATACCGCCCGAAACCCAGGCGCGGCTGCTCGACATGCTCCAGACCGGCGCGATCCTGCCGCTGGGCGCCCGCCATGCGCGCGAAGTCGATGTGCGGATCATCGCCGCCAGCGACGTACGGCTGGTCGAGGCGGTCGAGGCCGGGCGGTTTCGCGAAGACCTGTATGACAAGCTGAACGTCACCCATGTCGCGGTGCCGCCGCTGCGCGAGCGCGCCGACGATATCGCTGCGCTGACCCGTCATCTGCTCGACCGCATCGCGCAGCAGCCGGGCCTGCGGCGGCTCGACATTACCGAGGACGCGCTCGACCTGCTCCGCCGGTACGACTGGCCGGGCAATGTCCGCCAGTTGCAGAACGCCCTCTTCCGCGCCGCCGTGCTGTGCGAGGGCGATGCGCTGACTACCGCCGATTTCCCGCAGATCGCCTCGCTGGGGGATCGCCCCTCCGCCACGACGGGCGCGACGGCGGGCAGTCCCAATGGCGGGATCAGCCTGTTCCGTCCCGACGGTCATCTCCGCGCGCTGGAGGATATCGAGGCCGACGTCATCCGCCTGGCGATCGGCCATTATCGCGGCCGCATGACCGAGGTCGCCCGGCGGCTGGGGATCGGCCGCTCGACGCTCTATCGCAAGCTCGGCGAACTGGGCATCGACAACGCGGCTTGAAGATTGATCCTCCCCGGCACGGGGAGGGGGACCAGCCGCAGGCTGGTGGAGGGGGCGTGCCGCAAGGGACGACCAGCGTCGAAGCCCCCCTCCGTCAGGCCTAACGGCCTGCCACCTCCCCGTGCCGGGGAGGAGTATAGGAACGACCTACCACAACACCCCGTCGACCGGCTTCATCGGTTCGGGCGCGGGGTCGCCGATCGCCTGGAGCAGGTCGATCTCGATCGTCCGACACATGGCGCTCAGCGGCAGGTCGTGGACGGTGTCCGAAAAGGGATCGACCAGATCGTCGCCGATCTGCAGCGCGGCCAGGAACATCAGGCCCGCGATCGACGAGCCGACCGGCGTGGCGAAGCCCAGCGTCTCGACCAGGCCGATGGGCAGCAGCACGCAGAACAGCCGCGTGAAGAAGGCCGGGATGAAGCGATACTGGTTGGGCAGCGGCGTGTTCTTCAACCGCTCCATGCCGCCTTGCGAATTGGCGATGTCGACCAGCACCGATTCCATCTGCGACTGCTGGATGGTGTCGATCCATCCCCGGCGCTGCGCATCGGCGATGCGGCGGCCAGTGCCGTCGAGCAGGCCGTTGGCGGTGTTGGTCCGCGCGAGTGCGGGCTCGGCCTCGCCCTGCGACAGGAAGCGCAGCACTTCGCCATCGACCGGCTGCTTGCGCAACTGGCAGCGCAGCGCGTTCACATAGGCGATCTGGCGCAGCACGATCGAGCGCTTCAGGTCATGGCCTTCGGGTTCGGGCAGGAAGTTGCGCGCGCTGCGGGCGATGTTGCGTGAGGCGTTGATCATCAGGCCCCAGAGCTGCCGCCCCTCCCACCAGCGCTGATAGGCCGAATTGGTGCGGAACCCCAGGAACAGCGCCAGCGCCGTACCGAACAGCGTCAGCGGCAGCGAGGGCGCCTTGAACGGCAGGACATAATAGGCGACCGTGACGATCACGTCCCAGATGAACAGCGCCAGCAGCGGACGCCAAACCTCGGCGATGATGATTCGAGTGCGGGGTACGGCATCGACGATCAACTCTGGTCTCCCTCATCATCCACGAGGCGCAGCAACGCGAAAGCGCGCCGATGGATGCGCGACCGAAATAATGACGCGGTGCAATAGGAGAAGGGGTTGGGGCGCCCGGAAACCAAACGTCACGAACAGGCCATATTGTCGCCTTTCGCCCTTTGACGGCCAAGTGCTTCTTTCCGCGCCCATTCCCGCCTCGCGTCGCGGATGGCCGCCGCCTCAGTCCGCGCGGTGGCGCTTGCCCGGCACCGACCCGCCGGGCATGACAAAAATATGAGCGCCACGCCCCCGCCCCGCATCCTGATCGTCGCCGGTTCCGATTCAGGCGGGGGCGCGGGGATACAGGCGGATATCAAGACGGTCGCGATGCTGGGCGGCTATCCGATGACCGCGATCACCGCGATCACCGCGCAGAATACGCTGGGCGTGCAGGCGGTCCACCCCGTTCCGACCGACATGGTGATGGCGCAGATCGACAGCGTGCTGGCGGATATCGGCGCGGATGCGGTCAAGATCGGCATGATCGGATCGGCCGGGACCGCCCATGCGCTGGCCGACCGGCTCGAGGCGCTGGACCTGCCCGTCGTGTTCGATCCGGTGATGATCGCGACCAGCGGGTCGGTGCTGGCCGATGCGGACGTGATCGATGCCTTTCGCCGTTTCCTGGGCCTGGCCGCGCTGACCACGCCCAACCTGCCCGAACTGGCCGCGCTGGGCGGTGAAGCGATGGTGCGGCACCAGACGCGTGCGCTGCTGGTCAAGGGGGGGCATGGCGAAGGCCCGGTGATCGAGGACCGGCTGGTCGAGCCCGGGGCGGAGCAACGCTGGCAGCATCCCCGGCGGGACACGACGTCGACCCATGGCACCGGCTGCACGCTGGCCAGCGCGATCGCGACCGGTCTGGGTCAGGGATTGCCGCTGGCCGATGCGGTCGACCGCGCCATCGCCTTCGTCCAGGCCGCGCTGGCCGCCGCACCGGGGCTGGGCCAGGGGCATGGGCCGATGGGGCACGGCCTTGGCATGGTGCCCTTCTACCACCTGCTCGCCGCGATCAGCCGCGAAGGCTGGGACGCGGCGGCGTTTGCGGCGCGTTGGGGGTAAAGCCTTATCCTCCCCGGCACGGGGAGGTGGCAGTGCGCAGCACTGACGGAGGGGGGCATCCGCACCGGACGACCTTCGCGGCACGCCCCCTCCACCAGCCTGCGGCTGGTCCCCCTCCCCGTGCCGGGGAGGATCGTCTTCCTTTCCCCACTACCCCACGATAGAGCGCCCTGATGGTCGATAGCACTTTCCCCACGCCCCTGTGCGGTGTGGACGAGGCGGGGCGCGGGCCGCTGGCGGGTCCGGTGGTCGCCGCCGCCGTCATCCTGCCCGCCCAGGGCGTCCCCAGCGGCATCAACGATTCCAAGAAGCTGACCGAAAAGACGCGCGCGCGGCTGTGCGCCGAAATCCGCGCCTGTGCGGTCGTCGGAGTCGGCGTGGTCCACCCCGAGGAGATCGACCGGCTCAACATCTATTGGGCGACGATGAAGGCGATGACGCTGGCGGTCGACGCGGTGGTCGAAGCGTTGGGGCGGCACCCGGCGCATGTGCTGGTCGACGGCAACAAGCTGCCCAAATGGGGTTACAGCGCCACCGCCATCGTCGGCGGCGATGCCAAGTCGCTGGCGATCGGGGCGGCTTCGATCGTCGCCAAGCATGTCCGCGACGAGATGATGATCGCGGCGGCGGCGCAGTGGCCCGCTTATGGCTGGCACAGCAACAAGGGTTACGGCTCGGCCGTCCATCTGGCCGCCTTGCGCGAACATGGCCCGACGCCGCTCCACCGGCGCAGCTTCGCGCCCGTGGCGCAATGTTATCTGGACCTCTAAATCCTCCCCATCTTTGATGGGGAGGGGGACCGCGGCCGAAGGCCGTGGTGGAGGGGCATGGCCGGTCCACCCCGCCCCTCCACCATCGCTTACGCGACGGTCCCCCTCCCCAAGCGAGCCTGGGGAGGAATTTTGGGTTAACCCGAGTCGCAATCGCCACACCCCACTCCCTTGGGGGCCAAGTTATCCACAGCCCCCATATCTGCCACGAAATCGCAACGCGTCACCGAATCTGGCGGAATCGCGCGAGTCGCGGACGCGAATCGCCTCTTGACGTGTGACTCATTCCGGGTGGATGCGAGGGTTCGAGGGTAGAAGGAACGGGTAGCATGGGGGTGATCCAGACGGTGGGAAAGCCGGTCGGGACGCGGCCGGTATCGGCGCACCGCGAAAGCGACCTGCCGCTCGACCAGATCCTGATGGGCGACTGTATCGCGGCGCTCCGCTCGCTGCCCGACAAGTCGGTCGACATGGTCTTCGCCGACCCGCCCTATAACCTCCAGCTTGGCGGCGAGCTGTTCCGCCCCGATGGCAGCCATGTCGATGCCGTCACCGACGCCTGGGACAAGTTCGACACCTTCGCCGCCTATGACGCCTTTACCCGGTTGTGGCTGGCCGAATGCTACCGGGTGCTCAAAGACAATGGCTCGCTCTGGGTGATCGGCAGCTATCACAACATCTTCCGCGTCGGGACCGCGGTGCAGGATCTGGGCTTCTGGATCCTCAACGACATCATCTGGCGCAAGTCCAACCCCATGCCCAATTTCAAGGGCACCCGCTTCACCAACGCGCATGAAACGCTGATCTGGGCGTCTAAGGGCGAGAAGGCGAAATACACCTTCAACTATCGCTCGATGAAGACGCTGAACGACGAGATCCAGATGCGATCGGACTGGGAATTCCCGATCTGCGGCGGTCAGGAAAGGCTCAAGAAGGACGGGCACAAGGTCCATCCGACCCAGAAGCCCGAGGCGTTGCTCTATCGCATCCTGCTGGCCTGCACCCGGCCGGGCGACGTGATCGCCGACCCGTTCTTCGGCACCGGCACCACCGGCGCGGTCGCCAAGCGGCTGGGCCGCCGCTGGATCGGGATCGAGCGCGAGCCGACCTATTGCGCCGCCGCGATCGAGCGGATCGAGGCCGCCCTGCCCCTCGACGAAAGCGCGTTGGCGACGATGCAGAGCCCCAAGGCGCAGCCCAAGGTGGCGTTCGGGACGCTGGTGGAAAATGGCTATCTGCTGCCCGGCATGCCGTTGATGGATGCCAAGCGCAAATGGCGCGCGACGGTGCGGGCGGACGGGTCGCTGCTGTCCGAATGCGGGCAGATGGGGTCGATCCACCGGCTGGGTTCGCTGCTCCAGAACCGGCCGACCTGCAATGGCTGGACCTTCTGGCATTACGAGCTGGAAGGCGCGTTGAAGCCGATCGACGCGATGCGCCAGACCTGGCTGCTGGCGACGCAGCCGTAAACGATCCTCCCCGGCACGGGGAGGGGGACCGCCGCGCAGCGGTGGTGGAGGGGGATCGCCGCACGCGACGACCTGTGTGGAAGCCCCCCTCCGTCAGGGCTTCGCCCTGCCACCTCCCCGTGCCGGGGAGGATTTTAGGAACCATCCCATGCACCTGCGCCCCGTCCAATTCGTCGACACGCCCGTGGGGCTGGAAGACGGCAGCGTCCTGCGCCTGGCGGGCGGGATGCAGTGGTTCGCCGCCTACGAAGTCCGCGAAGGCCCCCGCCGCCGCATCGTCCCCGTCGCGCGGTTCGCCGAGGAACTGGGCGGCTCCCCCCGCGCCGAGGCGCTGCACGCCGCCTTCACTGCCCCTCGTGCGCCCTGGGTCATGGGCCAACGTACGCTGCGCTTCGACCAGCCACAGGTCGCCGCCATCCTGAACGTCACCCCCGACAGCTTCTCCGATGGCGGCCAGCATATTGGCGATCCGGCGGCGGCCGCCGACAGCGGCATGGCGATGGCCGCCTCGGGCGCGGCGGTGATCGACCTCGGCGGTGAATCGACCCGCCCCGGCGCCGCCCCGGTCTGGGAAGGCGACGAGATCGCCCGCACCGCCCCCGTCGTCGAGCGACTGGCCAAGGCGGGCGCGCTGGTCTCGATCGATACACGCAAGGCCGCCGTGATGGAGGCCGCGCTGGCGGCAGGCGCGGGCATCGTCAACGATGTCGCCGCGCTCCTGTGGGACGACCGCGCACTGGAGGTGGTGGCCAATGCGGACTGCCCGGTGATCCTGATGCACTCCCCCGATCCCGACAAGGGTGGGCATGGTCGGGTCGGCTATGGCGATGTGCTGACAGAGGTGTTCGACTGGCTGGAGGCGCGGGTCGCGGCGGTCGAGGCGGCGGGGGTTCCCCGCTCCAGGATCATGGTCGATCCCGGCATCGGTTTCGGCAAGTCGCTCGCGGACAATCTGGCGCTCGTCAACGGCTTGGCGATCTTCCACGGGCTGGGCTGCCCGATCATGCTCGGGGCGAGCCGCAAGCGGATGATCGGCGCCCTGTCGAACGAAGCCCCGGTCGATGCACGGCTCGGCGGATCGCTGGCGCTGGCGATCAAGGGCGCGGAGGCGGGGGTGCAGCTGATCCGCGTGCATGACGTGGCCGAGACGGTGCAGGCGCTCCATGTCTGGCGCGGGCTGCGCGATCGGGCTCTGATGGGATAACGCGCTCGCTTTTCGCGGCCCGAACGCCCACATAGGGCCGATGCAACGGCCCCAGCCCCAGATTATCCGCGTCATCGACCTGGAGACCACCGGACAAGCCCCCCCCACCCACGGCGTGTGCGAGATCGGCTGGCAGGATGTGGCGCTGGGCAAGGACGGCCGCTGGGAACTGGAGGGCGAAGGCGGCAGCATCCTGGTCAATCCGGGCCGCCCGATCCCGCCGATCACCCAGGCCATCCACCATATCCTGGACGAACAGGTCGCCGACGCGCCCTGGTGGCATGACGTGGCGCGCCGCGTGCTCGATCCCTGGCCGCGTCGCCTGGCGCTGGCCGCGCACCGCGCCGATTTCGAGCAGCAATATTGCACCCCCGCCATGACCCAGTCGGCCGACTGGATCTGCACCTGGAAATGCGCGCTGCGCCTGTGGCCCGACAGCCCCAGCTTCTCCAATCAGGTGCTGCGTTACTGGCGCAAGCCGCAAGGGCTGGTCCATGAGCGTGGCCTGCCCATCCACCGCGCCTTTCCCGACGCCTATGTCACCGCGCATCACCTGCGCGACCAGCTGAACGAGGCGAGCCTGGCGCAGCTGCTCGAATGGTCGCGCAGTCCCGGCCTGCTGCCGCGTGTCCGCTACGGCCCCGATCGCGGCAAGGACTGGCGCGAGATCGACGAGGACTCGCTGATCGGCTTCCTGTCCGATCGGGATCCCGATGTCCGCTTCACCGCCGAGACCGAGATGGCGCGGCGGCGTGGCGGCGGCCATGTCGGGCGGCCCAGCCCGCAGGAACTGCTGCTGTAATGTCACGTTTAATTGATACCGTAATGCTGACGTAACGGCTCTGGCGTCGGTGCCTGTCCTTCGATAAGGCATGGCGCCATGCAGGGGTCTCCCACGCTCGCACCGGCCGAAAATCCCATCGGCCGCATCCTGGTCGCCGCCATGGCGATCGGATTTCTGGCGCTGCTCGTCGCGGCGGGCGCGGCGGGCTATGTCGTGCGTCAGACGAACCGGCACAGCGACTGGGTCGTCCACACCTACCGCGTCGAAAGCGTCCTGATCGAAGTACGCCGTCTGGCCGAGCAGCAGGAGACCGCGCGGCGCGGCTATATGCTGGCGGGCACCCCGGCCTTTCTGAACAGTTTCGAGCGCGCCCATGCAGAGCTTGCCCCGCAGGTCGCCGAACTCCGCCGCCTGACCGCCGACAATCCGCGCCAGAATGCACCGATGGCGATGGTCACGCAGCGCCTGGCCGAACTCGACGCCGCGCAGCGCCAGACCAACGCGCTGGTCCAGCAGGGGCGGGGCGCCGATGCGCTGCGCCAGTTCCGCACCGATAGCGGTTTGCAGCGGATGCAGAAACTGCGCCGCGTGTTCGACGCCATGGCGCGCGAGGAACGCCGCCTGCTCGCGCTTCGCGATGCCGAGCAGCTTTCCAGCCGCCAGACCTTTTCCACCGTCATGGCGATCGCCGCATTGCTGTTCCTCGCGGTCGCGATCGTTACCTTCCTGACCATCCGCCGCTATACACGCGATCTCCACCGCTCGCGCAGCGCGCTTGCCGTGCTCAACGCCACGCTGGAGGATCAGGTCAAGGAGCGCACCGCCGACCTCGCCTTGGCGAACGAGGAAATCCAGCGCTTCGCCTATATCGTCAGCCACGACCTGCGCTCGCCTTTGGTCAACGTCATGGGCTTCACCGCCGAACTATCGGCCGCGGCCCAACCACTGGCCGAGCTGATCGACCGCGCCGAGGCGGAAGCGCCGCAGATCGTGACCGAGGAAGCGCGCCTCGCCGCGCGCGAGGACCTGCCCGAGGCGATCGGCTTCATCCGCACCTCGACCGCCAAGATGGACCGGCTGATCAACGCCATCCTGAAGCTGAGCCGCGAAGGCCGCCGCGTGCTGGCGCCCGAGATGATCGCGCTGGACCAGTTGGTCGACCAGATCATCGATTCGATCCGCCACGTCATCGACGATCGCGGCGTCACCGTGACGATCGAGCGCCCCATGCCCGTCATCGTCAGCGACCGCATCGCGCTGGAACAGATTCTGTCCAACCTGATCGAGAACGCGACCAAATACCGCCACCCGTCGCGGCCAGCCGAGGTGCATGTCTCCGTGCAGGAGACGCCGGGCCGGGTGATCGTGGCGGTGCGCGACAATGGCCGGGGCATCGACCCGCGCGACCACCAGCGCATCTTCGACCTTTTCCGTCGTTCGGGACAGCAGGACCAGCCGGGCGAGGGCATCGGCCTGGCCCATGTCCGCGCGCTGGCCTATCGCCTGGGCGGCACGATTTCCGTCGAATCCCGACTGGGCGAAGGGGCGACCTTCTTCGTCTCGCTTCCCCCCACCCTTTCCATCGCCCCACCCCTCCAGGAAGGTGCCTGAATGAACGACCATCGCTCCGTGGGCATCGTCATGATCGAAGACGATGAGGGCCACGCCCGCCTGATCGAAAAGAATATCCGGCGCGCCGGTATCCTGAACGATATCCGGCACTTCACCGACGGCACGACCGCGCTCGAATATCTGTTCCACGCACCCGACGGCCCGGCCAAGAGCGGCCCGGCGATGGTCCTGCTCGACCTGAACCTGCCCGACATGAGCGGCACCGACATTCTGGCGCGGATCAAGGAAGAGAACAGCCCGCTGCGCCGCGCGCCCGTCGTCGTGCTGACCACCACCGACGACAAGGTGGAGATCCAGCGCTGCTACGATCTGGGCTGCAACGTCTATATCACCAAGCCGGTGAACTATGAGAATTTCGCCCAGGCGATCCGCCAGCTGGGCCTGTTCCTGTCGGTGATCCAGGTGCCCGAGGTCGAGGGCTGATCGCCCCCGTCATGACGACCGCCGCGGCTCCCCGCATCCTCTATATCGACGATGACGATGCGCTGCGACGGCTGGTGTCACGCGCGCTGGGGCGGCATGGCTATGACGTGGCGTCCGCCGCCTCGGGGGCAGAGGGTGTCGCCATGGCGGCGGAGGGCCGCTTCGATCTGGTCGCCGTTGACCATTATATGCCGGGCATGGACGGGCTGGAGACGCTGGCCGCGATCACTGCCCTGCCCGATCCGCCGCCGGTCGTCTATGTCACCGGATCGGACGAGGGCCGCATCGCCGTCGCCGCGCTGAAGGCGGGGGCGGCCGATTATGTGGTGAAGACGGTGGGCGAGGATTTCTTCGACCTGCTCTGTGCCAGCTTTGCCCAGGTGCTCGACCGCGCCCGACTGGAACGCGCCAAGGCCGCCGCCGAGGCCGAGCTGCGCACGACCAATGCCCGGCTGGAGGCGATGCTGAGCGAGGTGAACCACCGCGTCGCCAACTCGCTGCAACTCGTCTCGGCGATGATCGGACTGCAAAAGGGCGTGCTGACCGACGAGCGCGCCCGCGACATGCTGGAGGACACGCAACGCCGTATCCGCGCGATCGCGCAGGTACACCGGCGGCTCTATACCGCCAATGACGTGGAACAGGTCGACCTGCGCGACTATCTGGGTTCGCTGATCGAGGAACTGGGCGAAAGCTGGTCGAGCGATGCCTGCCCGCGCACGCTGACCCTGACCGCCGAGCCGATCCGCGTGAAGACTGACCGCGCGGTATCGATCGGGGTGATCGTCACCGAACTGGTCACCAATGCCTGCAAATATGCCTATCCCGATGGCGGCGGCGAGGTGCGGATTTGCTTAGCCCGGGCCGATGGGCATTGCGTGCTGACCGTCGAGGATGACGGCTGCGGCATGGCGGCGGACCAGAAGCCGCAAGGCACGGGGCTGGGCGCGAAGCTGATCCGGGTGATGGCGCAGAGCCTGCAGACGGCGGTGGAATATGACCCGGCGCATCGCGGGGTCCGGGCGATGTTGCGGGTGCCGGTTTAACTCGAAGGCCACGCCCTACGCTCACCTCTGGCCGCTCCCCTCCCGCAAGCGGGAGGGGCTGGGGGAGGGTAGGGAGTCTCACCGAGACCAACGCCCGTGGCCCTTGCCCCTCCCCAACCCCTCCCCCTGCCGGGAGAGGGGCTTTGAAATCAAGGCTTGCGGAACTTGTAGACGAACTGGTCCGTCCGTCCGCGAATAGCGGGGTCGAAGACATTCTTCGAATGATCGTCCGCCAGATTGCGCAGCACCTTGCTCTCGCCGACGAAGCGGAAGCCGACCGACTGGACCTGCCGCTTCACCGCCTCGGGATCGATCCGGTGCGTCGTGTTGGTGTTGGCCAGCCCCTTGCCCACCGTATCGGCGTGATCGATGATGACATAGGTGCCGCCCGACTTCAGCAGCTTGAATACCGCCTGGTCGAAGGCGCGCAGTGCCGGTTCCGCCGCATCCTTGTTGGCGACGTCATGGTAATTCTGGACGGTCCAGAACAGGTCGACCGGCTTGTCGGAGACGGGGAGGTTGACCGCCTGCACCTGCGCGGTCGCATTGGGCAGGTTCCAGCCCTGGATCGTGCCCAGCGACTTCTCGGCATATTTCTGCCCGGCGGCGGGCCAATAGGCATAGACATGGCCCTTCGGCCCGACGATGCCGGAAAAGATGCGCGTCCAGTAACCCTTGCCCGGCAGGTAATCGATGACCGTGTCGCCCGGCTTCACGCCGGAAAAGGCGAGGACCGCCGCCGCCTGGCGCCGTTCGTCGTCGCCCGCCTGGTCGGCGCGCGCGGGGTCGGCCAGCGCGGTGGTGATAGTGGCGGGGATTTTGGCCGGAGCGGCAGGCTTTTGCTGCGCCACCGCGACGGTCCCGCCCGCCACCAGCATCAGTCCCAGTGCGATCGCCTTCATGCCTGCTCTCCTTTGACCAATATGTCCCCCGCCCCGTTCAGCCTGAGCGAAGTCGAAGACCATGGGATTCCCTTAGGCTTCGACTTCGCTCAGCCCGAACGGAGGGCGGGAGATTTGGCTTACACGTCCAGATTCGCCACGTTCAGCGCATTGTCCTGGATGAACTCGCGGCGCGGTTCGACCACTTCGCCCATCAACCGGCTGAACACCTCGTCCGCCGCCGCGACATCGTCCGAGGTCACGCGCAGCATCGAGCGGACCGCCGGGTCGAGCGTGGTTTCCCAGAGCTGCTCGGCATTCATCTCGCCCAGACCCTTGTAGCGCTGGATGGCGAGGCCCTTGCGGCCCGCGGTCAGGATCGCCTCGAGCAGCTGGCTCGGCCGTGCGACGCGGGTCTCGCCGCGCGCCAGCGTCGTCGCGTTGCCGTCCTCATCGGTCGGCACGACATCCGCCGACGGCTCGGTCGCGGCGTTGCGCAGCGGCACCAGCTTGGCGGCGTGGGCGAAGCTCTCGGCCTGTTCGGCGGCCAGCGTGTGCAGCTTGCGCGCCTCGGCCGAGGCGATGAAGCTGGCCTCGACGATGTGGTGGTCGGTGACGCCGCGCCACAGCCGTTCGAAATGGACGCCGCCATCTTCGGTGAGACGCGCCGACCAGCGCGCCTCATGATCGCCCGATTCCAGACGCCGCGTGGTTTCGACCACCGTCGCCATGCGTTGCTCGCGGGTCAGTACCGGGTCGAGCGCACCGGCCAGTGCCAGCACCTCGATGATCGAGGCGTCATAACGACGCGGCACATAGCGCATCAGGGTGCGCATCCGCCGCGCATGATCGACCAGCCCCTTCAGGTCGTTCCCCGACCGCGCGCCGCCCGCCCCTTCCAGCACCATGGTGGAGACACCCGCCTCGACCAGATATTCGTCGAGTGCGGTGTCGTCCTTGAGGTACACTTCCGACCGTCCCTTGGTCGCCTTATACAAAGGCGGCTGGGCGATGTAGAGGTGCCCGCGCTCGATCAGCTCGGGCATCTGGCGATAGAAGAAGGTCAGCAGCAGCGTGCGGATATGCGCGCCGTCGACGTCTGCGTCGGTCATGATGACGATCTTGTGGTAACGCAGCTTGTCCGCGTTGAAATCGTCGCGGCCGATGCCGGTGCCCATCGCCTGGATGAGCGTGCCGATTTCCTTGGACGAGATCATGCGGTCGAACCGCGCGCGCTCGGTGTTCAGTATCTTGCCGCGCAAGGGGAGGATCGCCTGGAAATGGCGGTTGCGCCCCTGCTTGGCCGAACCGCCGGCCGAGTCACCCTCGACCAGGAAGAGTTCGGACTTGGCGGGATCGCGCTCCTGGCAATCGGCCAGCTTGCCGGGCAGCGAGGCGATGTCCATCACGCCCTTGCGCCGTGTCAGCTCGCGGGCGCGCTTGGCGGCCTCGCGCGCGGCGGCGGCGTCGATCACCTTGGCGATGATCGCGCGCGCGTTCTGCGGGTTTTCCTCCAGCCAGTCGGCCAGCTTGTCGGCGATCAGCGATTCCAGCGGCTGGCGCACCTCGGACGAGACCAGCTTGTCCTTGGTCTGGCTGCTGAACTTCGGGTCGGGCAGCTTGACCGAGACGATCGCGGTCAGGCCCTCGCGCATGTCGTCGCCGGTCAGCGTGACCTTCTCCTTCTTCAGGAGGCCCGACTTGTCGGCATAATTGTTGAGCGTGCGGGTCAGCGCGGCACGGAAGGCCGCGATATGCGTGCCGCCGTCACGCTGGGGTATGTTGTTGGTGAACGCCAGGACGTTCTCGTAGTAAGAATCATTCCACTCGAGCGCGACGTCCATGCCGATCGCATCGCGCTGGCCATGGATGGCGATGGGTTCGGGGAAGAGCGGCGACTTGGAACGGTCCAGCCACTTCACGAAGGCGGCGATCCCGCCCTCATAATATAATTCCACCGTCTTGGGCTCTTCATGCCGCGCATCGGTCAGGAACAGGCGCACGCCCGAATTCAGGAAGGCCAGCTCGCGGTAACGATGTTCCAGCTTGGCGAAGTCGAACTCGGTGATCTTGAAGGTGGCGGGCGACGGCAGGAAAGTCACGCGGGTGCCCTTCTGCCCCGGCTCGGCCTTGCCGACGACCTTCAGCGGCGCGACCGCATCGCCGTGGGCGAAGCGCATGTAATGCTCCTCGCCGTCACGCCAGATGGTCAGGTCCAGGAACTCGGACAGCGCGTTGACCACCGACACGCCGACGCCGTGCAGACCGCCCGACACCTTATAGGCGTTGTCGTCCGACGTGTTTTCGAACTTACCACCCGCATGGAGCTGGGTCATGATGACCTCGGCCGCCGACACGCCCTCTTCGGGGTGGATGCCGGTCGGGATGCCACGACCGTTATCGGTCACGCTGACCGAACCATCGGCGTTCAGCTGGATGTCGATGCGGTCGCAATGCCCCGCCAGCGCTTCGTCGATCGCGTTGTCCGACACCTCGAACACCATGTGGTGAAGGCCCGAACCGTCGTCGGTGTCGCCAATATACATGCCCGGCCGCTTGCGCACCGCGTCGAGGCCCTTCAGCACCTTGATCGAGGAGGCGCCATATTCGTTCGTCTGGGGGGTATCTGCCATAGCGAGTATATAGGAATTACCGCCTCTCAGGGAAAGCGAAATGGGAGGGGCGGCGGCCCTTTCGCGCGCCCCAGCACCGGACGGCAAAACCCGGCGACGACATGTCGCTCGTGACGCCGATTTCATGCCCCGATCGGGAGCCGGACGCCCCCTTTGTGCGTATCCCGATCCCGCTTCCTGGCGTCGGAGATGATGATGACCGGCAAGACCTTCCTCCTCCCCATCATGCTGACGGCGCTTGCCGCCGCCCCGCTCTCGGCGCAGTCGGTGCGGCAGGACTCTCCCGGTTGCGACCTGACGCAGCAGCGCACGCTCAAGGCTCCGACCGGCGGCACGATCCGCGATCCGCGCCAGGCCCATATCGCGATGCGCGCCAACATTCTCCAGGCGGATATCGCAACCGCGCGCAAGGCGCGTCGCCTGTCGCAGGCCGAGGCGCAAAAGCTCTGGAATGCGGTCACGCGCATCCGCCGGGATGCGAACCGCTTCGTGGCGAAACAGGGATTTCTGAGCGCTGGCGAGACGGCGAGCTATGACCGGGCGCTGGATGGGGTGGCGATGCGGGTCTGTCGCGGGTGATGGTCTTGGTAAGACCCTGAACCCTCCCCCATCTCCTCCCGCCTGCGGGAGGAATGCGTTACCGGGCCACGTTCGACTTCACTCGAGAGGAACTCCTCACACCGGCCCCAGCCACGCCCCTCCCGCAAGCGGGAGGGGATGGGGAGGGAAAGATCTCTCACAGAGACCGACGCCTGCCTCTAAAACTCCACCCGCGTCGCCTCCCCCGGCACGTCGGCGAACAGCCCGGGTTCGGTCCCGGTCATCCAGACCTGTCCCCGCCCCGCCAGCCGCTCGAACAGCGCGGCGCGGCGGGATGGATCGAGATGCGCCGCCACCTCGTCCAGCAGCAACACCGGCGGCAACCCGCGCTGCTCGGTCACCAGATCGGCATGGGCCAGCACGATGCCCAGCAGCAACGCCTTCTGCTCGCCCGTAGAACATAGCGCCGCCGCCTGCCCCTTGGCCACATGCGTAACCGACAGGTCCGCGCGGTGCGGCCCGACCAAAGTCCGCCCCGCCGCCGCATCACGCCTGCGCCCCATGGCCAGCGCATGGGCAAAAGCCGCCGGTTCGACGGCTTCCCCCTCCAGCGCCAGTGCGGCCCGGGCAAACACGCTGTCGGGCGCGTCGGCCAGCCGCTGGTCGAGCGCCGCCACCGCCGCCACCCGCGCGGCGTCGAGCGCTGCCCCATGCTCAACCATCCGCGCCTCCAGCGCGCCCAGCCAGTCGGGATCGACCGGACCGTCACTGGCCAGCAACCTGTTCCGCTCGCGCATCGCCGCATCATAGCGCGTCGCATGCATCCCATGCGCGGGGGCCAACGCCAGCACCAAGCGGTCGAGGAACCGCCGCCGTTCCGACGCGGGTTCGACGAACAGCCGGTCCATCGTCGGCGTCAGCCACAGCACCGACAGCCAGTCGGCCAGCGCATTGGCGCTGGTGGCCGCCCCCTGCACCCGGACGACACGCCGCTCCGGCGCGGAGGCCAGCGCGCCGGTCGCGATCTCGACCTCCCCGTCGAGTGTGGCGGCCACGCCGAACCCGCCCTTGCCCCCCTGCCGCGCCATCGCCGACAACGCGGCGCGACGCAGGCCGCGACCGGGGGCGAGCAGCGACACCGCCTCCAGAATGTTGGTTTTCCCCGCCCCATTCTCGCCAGTCAGCACGACGAACCCCGCACTCGGAAAGAGCACAAGGTCGGCGTGATTGCGGAAATCGGTGAGGACGAGGCGGATGAGCATTATGACCGCCTTAAACGATCCTCCCCAGCATGGGGAGGTGGCAGGCCGAAGGCCTGACGGAGGGGGACTTCCCGGCAGGTTATCCTTTGCGGCGATCCCCCTCCACCACCCTGCGGGTAGCCCCCCTCCCCGCGAGCAGGGAGGATTTAGGTCTTACACCCGCATCGGCATCAGCACATAGAGCGCCGGGGCCTTGTCATTCTCGCGGATCAGGGTCGGCGCGGCGGCGTCGGCCAGGTGGACTTCCACCAGGTCGCTGTCGATCTGCGCCAGGATGTCGAGCAGATAGCGGCTGTTGAAGCCGATCTCGAAGCCCAGCGAGGTATATTCGCCCGGCACCTCTTCCGAGGCGGTGCCATTCTCGGGGCTGGTCACCGACAGGGTGATCCGGTCGCGGTCCAGCGCCATCTTCACCGCGCGGGTCTTCTCGGTCGCGATGGTCGACACGCGGTCGACGCCCTGCATGAACGCCTTGGGGTCCAGCTTCAGGATCTTGTCGTTCGCGGTCGGGATGACGCGGCTGTAATCGGGGAAGGTGCCGTCGATCAGCTTGGAGGTCAGGATCGCCTGGCCCAGGTCGAAGCGGATCTTGGTGCCCGACAGCGACACGCCGACCGAGCCGTCCACCTCGTCGAGCAGCTTGCGCAGCTCGCCCACGCACTTGCGCGGCACGATCACGTCGGGCATTCCCTCGGCGCCGTTCGGACGGTCGATGGTGACGCGCGCCAGACGGTGTCCGTCGGTCGCGGCGGCCTTCAGCACCGGATTGCCGTTATCCTCGGCGACGTGCAGGAAGATGCCGTTGAGGTAATAGCGCGTCTCTTCGGTCGAGATGGCGAAGCGCGTCTTGTCGATGATCTGCTTGAGCAGCTCCACCGGCAGCTCGAACTGGGTCGGCAGCTCGCCCTCGGCGATCACCGGGAAATCGTCGCGCGGCAGCGTGCCGAGCGAGAAGCGGGCGCGGCCCGCCACGATGGTCATACGCCCCTCGGCGGCGGTCAGCTGGACCTGCGCACCCTCGGGCAGCTTGCGGGCGATGTCGAACAGCGTATGCGCCGACACGGTGGTCGAACCCGGCTGGTCGACGGCGGCGGCGACGCTGTCGTTGATCTGCAGGTCCAGGTCGGTCGCCATCATGCGCAGCTGGCCCTCGGCCGTGGCCTCCAGCAGCACGTTGGAGAGGATCGGAATCGTGTTCCGCCGCTCCACCACCGACTGGACATGGCTCAACCCCTTGAGCAGCGTTGCGCGTTCGATCGTCGCCTTCATTTCCTGATCCCCCGCCGGAACGACCGCATGGTCCCCGAGTCCGAATGATAAATGGCCTTGGTTCCTACCCGCCAAGAAGGGGCCGAAGCAAGGCTCCGACCCCTCTTACATTGGGAGTAAAACCACCGTTAATGTGGAAAAGAATCCCGGCTTAGAAGCGCAGGCCCAGACCCGCCATCAGCTGGTGGCGGTTCGGATTGATGCCAACGCCGTCCAGTTCGTCATAATGCGAATAGCGATATTCGCCCTTCACGAAGGTGTTCGGGCTGATCGCATATTCCAGACCGGCACCCAGGCGATAGCCGCCGACTTCCTGCGAATTGACGTTGGTGACGCCAGCGGCCGAGTAGCGCGCATCGAACTTTGCGTTGGTGTAACCCGCCTTCACATAGCCCATCGCGACCGGGGAGATAACATAGCCGACGCGCGCACCGGCATAGAGATCGCGGCCCGCGCCAAGGCGGAACTGATCGCCGGGCACGCGGATACCGTTGCTGCGCGTGTCCGAGCTGCTGCCCGAGATCTCACCCTCGGCACCCAGCACCACCGGACCTGCGGGAAGGTCGTACCCGATCGCGGCGCCATAGAGCACGCCGTCGCTCGAACTCTTGTCCTGACCCTGACGATCGTTGAGGCTGTCATAGCCGATCAGGCCCTCGACGCGGAAACCCGTGAAGGGCTGTGCGGTCTGGGCGGCGGCGGGGGCCGCGGCGGCGACGGCTGCCGACGTCGCCAGGGCGGCGAGCATGAGCTTACGCATACACTATACTCCATTACTGTACCGGCCGCCGTTACATTCGGCGGTCACGGCACCAATGGCGCGAAACGTCAGACGTTGCATGAACCTCAGCTAAACAGGAAAAAGCGTTGCAAGGAGGCAACAGCCGCGACAGGGTTTGCGGGTCATGACCACCCGTCCCGCCCCGCCCGCCCGCCCGACAGCCCGCAGCGGCCGCGACTATATCGCCCGGCATGGCGAGACGGTGTTCAACCGGATCGGATGCATCCAGGGCGACCGGGTCGAACTGCACACGCCGCTGACCCGAAAGGGATTCGCGCAAGCCGACGCGATCGGCGAAGTCCTGCACGACCGGCTGGGCAAGGCGCCCGCGCTGACTTTATGGTCCTCGCCGACCGGCCGTGCGCTGCAGACGCTGGCGGTGATCGCCGAGCATCTGGCGCTCGATTGGCATGAGACACGCCACGATGTCCGGCTGATCGAGCTGGGCTTCGGCAGCTGGGGCGGACGGCGTTCGGCCGATCTGACCGCGCTCCATGGCCCCATCGTGCATCCGCACGGCATGGCGATAGGCGCGCCCGATGGCGAGAGCTATGCCGCGATGGCGGCGCGGCTGTCCGGCTGGCTGGCGGATACGGCGGCGGATGACGGCGACCGGCTGATCCTGATGCACGGGTTGTCCAGCCGGGTGCTGCGCGGGCTGATGCTGGGGCTGGCGGACGATTCGCTGTGCGGCGTGCCGGTGGCCGAGCGCCTGCCGCAGGGCTCGATCGTGATGATCGAGGGCGGCGTGGAAACGGTGATCCACCGGGCTGGCCCATGAAGCGGCTGGCGCTGATCCTGATGCTGGTCGCCGCGCCGGTCCTCGCGCGCGAGACGATCGGCATCTACAAGGGCTGGGGCGCATTTCGCGATCCCGACCGCTGCTACGCCATCGCCAAGCCGGTGCTGGCCAACGGACGCGTCGGCGGATTCGCCAGCGTCGGCACCTGGCCCGCCAAGCGCCTTCGCGAATCCTTCCATGCGCATCTGAGCCTCCCGCGCGACCGTGCCGCCGCCGTCACGCTGGCGATCGGCGAGCGGCGCTTTCCGCTGGTCGGCACGGCGCAGGACGTCTGGGCGCCCGACGCCGCGACCGACCATGCGCTGGTCATGGCGATACGCTCGGGCCGCAGCATGAGCGTCTCCGCCGTCGACCCGCGCCACCGACCCTTTGCCGACACCTATGCCCTGGCGGGCGCGGCGGCGGCGATCGATGCGGCGACGTTGACGTGTGTGTCAGGGTAAACCCCATTCCTCCCCTGCAAGGGGAGGGGGACCAGCGAAGCTGGTGGAGGGGTATCACCGGTGGCGAGAGCATACTCATCTCTCCGACCTGAACACCCCTCCGTCAGGCCTCTGGCCTGCCACCTCCCCTTCCAGGGGAGGAAGATTTGCGCCTGTGGAAATCCCCGCGTTTTTGCGCTATGGCCGCGCGATGCAGACAGTTTCGGCCGCCCTCATGCCCATTCCGGGGCACATCGATCCCGTGCCCGTGCCGCGCGGCGTGCAACCGCGTCCCGACGGTCGCGTCGACCTGATCGGCCTGACCAAGGACCAGCTGCGCGAGGCGCTGCTGTCCGGCGGCATGGAGCTGAAGCAGGCCAAGCTGCGTTCCAAGCAGATCTGGCACTGGCTCTACAATCGCGGCGCGACCCGGTTCGCCGACATGACCGACATCGCCAAGGCGCAGCATCCCTGGCTGGAGGAACGCTTCGTCATCGGCCGTCCCGAGGTGGTCGAGGCGCAGGTGTCGAATGACGGCACGCGCAAGTGGCTGCTGCGTTCGGCCGATGGGCAGGATTACGAGATGGTATTCATCCCCGACGCCGATCGGGGGACCCTGTGCGTCTCCAGCCAGGTCGGCTGCACGCTGAACTGCCGTTTCTGCCACACCGGCACGATGCGGCTGGTGCGCAACCTGACGGCGGGCGAGATCGTCGGTCAGGTCATGCTGGCACGCGACTCGCTCGGCGAATGGCCCAGCCAGCCCGAGGGGCGGATGCTGACCAACATCGTCATGATGGGCATGGGCGAGCCGCTGTATAATTTCGATGCGGTGCGCGATGCGCTGAAGCTGGTGATGGACGGCGACGGCCTGGCGCTGTCCAAGCGCCGCATTACGCTCTCGACCAGCGGCGTCGTGCCGATGATGGCGCGCGCGGGCGCGGAGATCGGCGTGAACCTGGCCGTGTCGCTCCACGCCGTCACCAAGGACGTGCGTGACGAGCTGGTGCCGCTAAACAAGAAATACGGCATCGAGGAGTTGTTGCAGGCGTGCGCCGACTATCCCGGCGCCAACAACGCCCGGCGCATCACCTTCGAATATGTGATGCTGAAGGACAAGAACGACTCGGATGCCGATGCGCATGAACTGGTCCGGCTGCTGCGCCATTACGACCTGCCCGCCAAGGTGAACCTGATTCCGTTCAACCCCTGGCCGGGTGCCGATTACGAATGCTCGACGCCGGAGCGCATCCGGCGTTTCTCCGACATCGTGTTCGAGGGCGGGATTTCCGCGCCGGTCCGCACCCCGCGCGGGCGCGACATCGATGCAGCCTGCGGCCAGCTGAAGACGGCTGCCGAGAAGAAGAGCCGCGCGCAGCTCGACCGCGAGGCGGAAGAGAAGTTCGCGGCTCTGGGATGAATCAATCCTCCCCGGCACGGGGAGGTGGCAGGCCGTAGGCCTGACGGAGGGGGGGCTTCCGCAAAGGACGTACCCAGCGGAGAACCCCCTCCACCACCGCTTCGCGGCGGTCCCCCTCCCCGTGCCGGGGAGGAATGCTCAATCCCTGAGCGCGCGTTCGCCCTCGAACATGTAATCCCGCGTCACCGGCACCGAGAGCCGTCCGCGCGTCAGCTGCACCTGATAGTTGCACAAGCCACCATTGCGGAACGCCGCGCCCGCGCCCGCCAGGTAGAACAGCCACATGCGATAGAAACGCTCGTCGTACAGCTCGACGATGCGGTCTTTCGCCGCCACGGTGCGGTCGTACCAGATGTCCAGCGTCCAGCCATAATGGCAACGCAGCACCTCGACATCGGTCAGGAACATGCGCAGCCCTTCCTGCGCGCGAACGATCTCGGACAAAGCGGGGTTATAGCCGCCGGGGAAGATGTATTTGGTCGTCCAGTCGTCGGTGACGCCCGGCCCGTTCAGCCGCCCGATCGTGTGGAGCAGCATCACGCCGTCCTCGGTCAGCAGGTCGCGGCACTTGCGGAAGAAGGTGCGATATTGCGGCGGGCCGACATGCTCGAACATGCCGACCGAGACGATGCGGTCGAACTGGCCCCCAAAATCCTCAGGGCGCACGCGGCGATAGTCGATCAGCTCGAACTTCACCTTGTCCGACACGCCCAGCGCCTCGGCCCGCGCGCGCGCGACCTTCAGCTGTTCCTCGGACAGGGTGACGCCCAGCACTTCCGCGCCGCATTTCTGGTG
>Ga0308158_10000584_pt1 | contig 53928 bp, 69 predicted proteins | sample PhyBR2_FD_201038 | JGI IMG/M metagenome (GOLD analysis project Ga0308158, IMG submission 201038) | Phyllosphere microbial communities from UC Gill Tract Community Farm, Albany, California, United States - DLSLB.R2 | ecosystem: Host-associated > Plants > Phyllosphere > Unclassified | place: USA... | reverse complement strand
CCCATGCCGAACACGGAAGTTAAGCACTTGAACGCCGAAAGTAGTTGGGGGCTTCCCCCTGTGAGGATAGGACGTTGCCAGGCAAGTAAGAGACCGATCTGCATTTTGCAGGTCGGTCTTTTTGTGTACCCAAAATAAAAGCTAAATGTTTGCATTTCACTTTTAAGATGATTACTATTAAATCAAACAATAGTCAAAGATGGTCAGAGAGGTGGTGCCCATGCAAAACATCACAGATATCATCGAAGCCTATTTAAAGCAGATTTTACATGATGAGAAAAAAATTGAAATCAAACGCCAGGAAATTGCAGAACGTTTTGATTGTGTACCCTCACAAATCAATTATGTCATCAACACGCGTTTCACGATTGAGAAAGGTTACTTTGTTGAGAGTAAACGTGGTGGCGGTGGGTATATCCGTATTCAAAAGATTGTTATTTTAGATAGTCACGATCTGTTAGATGAAATGAGTCGGTGGGTTGGAAACGATTTGACCGAACAAGCAGCAGAAGACTATCTGGTTCGTTTAATCAATGAGCAGCTTTTGACACGACGGGAAGCGATTTTGATTCAATCGTTGCTGCAGAAGGAAAGTTTACCAATGGCACTTGAAGATCAACGTCGGATGCGGGCTCATTTGATGCAAACCGTCTTGCAAACCATTAAACGACTGTGACACGGGAGGAATGTGTATGCGTTGTCAGCGGTGTGGTGAACGAGAAGCTGTCGTCCGTGTCAAACTTCCACAAGATCAAGAAGGAACCGAACAGATTCTATGTTCGGTTTGTGTAAAAGAATTGGCAAAAGCCTATCAAGAAACCGCTTGTCCTTCATGTGGGATGACACGTCAACAACTTTTACATTTACGAAAAGTTGGTTGTGCAACATGCTATTCGTTTTTTAAAGAAGAAGTCGACGGGATGATTCGTCAGTTTCAACACGGTCATACGAAACATTATGGTTCACGTCCTGAAGAAGAGTCGGTCGAGAAACGTTTGGCTCAACAGTTGAGTCGACTCAAGGAACAGTTGAACCGGAAAATCTTATCGGAAGACTATGAAGAAGCAGAAATCATCAAACAACAAATTGTAAATGTGGAGGAGGATTTGCGCCATGTTTGAAGAACTCTTGACGCAACCTCTCAGTCAAAAAATGGATCAGCAGGCACCTTACGACGATATTGTCGTTTCAACCAGAATTCGATTAGCACGTAATGTGGCACACTATCCATTTTCGACAAGAATGACAGAAGATCAGGCAAATGCGTTAATCAATGAAACCGAGCGTCAACTATCGGGATTAAAAGGTTTTCAATTTGGACGGGTTGACCAAGTCGATGCTTTAACCCGGACTGCTTTGGTAGAAAAACATTTAATCAGTCCTGCACTGGCAACACATCCGCGAACCGGACTTTTTATAAGTGAAGACGAACAGATCAGTGTCATGGTTAATGAAGAGGATCATTTCCGCATTCAGACGCTTTTACCGGGGTTACAGCTGGAGGAGGCATTTCGGGTTGCGAAGCAGGTCGATCGTTTAATCAGTGAACGCTTTAAGATTGCTTTTGATGATACGCTTGGTTATTTGACGACCTGTCCGAGCAACGTCGGTACAGGTCTACGGGCTTCAGTTATGTTGCATTTACCGGGACTCGTCCTGACGAATCAAATCCAAGGGTATATTAAACACCTGCGACAGCTCGGTTTTGCGATTCGTGGGCGGTACGGTGAAGGGAGCGATGCTTCCGGCCGGATGTTCCAATTGTCGAATCAACGGACGCTTGGTGCCAGTGAAGACATGTTGATTACGGATTATCAATTTGCCGTTGAAGCATTAATTGAAGCAGAACAAGCAGCAAGAAAAGGATTATTGGAGACGTATCAAGAAGAACTAGAAGACCGGCTTTACCGGTCATCCGGAATTTTGCGATCAGCCCGACTGATTACGGCCCGGGAAGCAACGGAACGTTTATCCGATGTCCGGTTAGCGGACAGTCTCGGTTTGGAGGTTGAACTTCCGCCGAACTTGTTCCATCATTTGCTTGTATCGCTACAAACAGGTTTTCTACAAAAGCATTTCGGGAAACAATTAACATCAAGAGAACGGGACATCGAGCGAGCGACCATCATTCGTCAGATGTTAACCGAACAGACAAACAGGGATCACACACAAGGAGGTTTTGCGTAATGATGTTTGGACGATTCACAGAACGTGCTCAACGCGTACTCGCACTTGCTCAAGAAGAAGCGGTACGTCTTGGTCACCATAATATCGGGACAGAACACATTTTACTCGGACTTGTACGTGAAGGAGACGGGATTGCGGCGAAAGCCTTAACAGCACTCGGACTCAGTTCAGATAAGATTCAAATGGAAGTTGAAGCTTTAATCGGTCGCGGCCAAGACGGTGCGACAACGATTCACTATACACCACGTGCCAAAAAAGTCATCGAGCTTTCGATGGATGAGGCCCGTAAACTCGGTCATTCGTATGTCGGAACAGAACACCTTCTACTTGGTTTGATCCGTGAAGGAGAAGGCGTGGCAGCACGTGTCTTAAACAACCTTGGCATCAGCCTCTCGAAAGCACGTCAGCAAGTACTTCAATTGCTCGGCAACAGCGAAACGACAGCGAATGCGTCACAAGCAGGCTCTGGTGTCGCTACACCGACACTTGACGGTCTGGCACGCGATTTAACGCAACAAGCACGGGAAACACGTCTTGATCCGGTCATCGGCCGTTCAAAAGAAATCCAACGTGTCATTGAAGTCTTAAGCCGCCGGACGAAAAACAACCCAGTCTTGATCGGGGAACCCGGTGTTGGTAAAACAGCCGTCGTCGAAGGTCTTGCCCAACAAATCATCAATAATGAAGTGCCGGAGACGTTACGGAATAAACGTGTCATGGTTCTCGATATGGGGACACTTGTCGCCGGAACAAAATACCGTGGTGAGTTCGAAGACCGTTTGAAAAAAGTCATGGATGAGATTCGTCAGGCCGGAAACATCATTCTCTTCATCGATGAATTGCACACATTGATTGGTGCCGGTGGAGCAGAAGGTGCAATCGATGCTTCGAATATCTTGAAGCCGTCACTTGCCCGCGGTGAACTCCAGTGTATCGGAGCAACAACACTCGATGAGTACCGGAAGTACATCGAAAAAGATGCGGCACTCGAACGTCGTTTCCAACCGATTCAAGTAGCTGAACCGACAACGGATGAAGCGACACAAATCTTGTTTGGTCTGCGTGACCGTTATGAAGCGCACCACCGTGTGACAATCACGGATGAAGCGATCCAGGAAGCCGTTACACTCTCGGACCGTTACATTTCAGATCGTTTCCTACCGGATAAAGCAATCGACTTGATTGACGAAGCGGCTTCAAAAGTCCGTTTACGTTCTTATACAGCACCACCGAACTTAAAAGAAGTCGAAGCGAAGCTTGAAGGTATTCGCAAAGACAAAGATGAAGCTGTTCAAAGCCAGGAATTCGAAAAAGCAGCCAGTCTCCGTGATACGGAACAAAAATTACGGGATGAATTGGAACGCTTAAAAGAAGAATGGCAGAACAAGCAAGGCAACGAGAAATTGGAAGTGACGAAAGACGATATCGCACAAGTCGTCGCCAACTGGACAGGTGTTCCGGTCACGAAGATTGCGGAAGAAGAGACGGATCGTCTGCTTCGCCTCGAAGAAATTCTTCATGGACGTGTCATCGGTCAAAACGAAGCCGTAAAATCGATTTCAAAAGCCATCCGTCGTGCACGTGCCGGCTTAAAAGATCCAAAACGTCCGATTGGTTCATTCATCTTCCTCGGACCAACAGGTGTCGGTAAAACGGAACTTGCCCGGGCTGTCGCGGAAGCGATGTTCGGTGACGAAGATGCGATCATCCGGATCGATATGTCCGAGTACATGGAGAAACATGCGACAAGTCGTCTTGTCGGTTCTCCTCCGGGATATGTCGGATATGAAGAAGGCGGTCAGTTAACAGAGAAAGTACGCCGGAAACCATACTCCGTCATCCTGCTTGATGAAATCGAGAAAGCACACCCTGAAGTCTTCAACATCTTACTTCAAGTGCTTGACGACGGTCGCTTAACGGATTCAAAAGGTCGGACTGTCGACTTCCGTAATACGATCATCGTCATGACGTCAAACGTCGGAGCAAGCGCTCTTAAACGCAATAAATATGTTGGTTTTGCGGTCTCCGATGATACGGATCGTGAGTACAAAGACATGAAGGGTAAAGTCATGGAAGAGTTGAAACGTGCCTTCCGTCCTGAATTCTTGAACCGGATTGACGAAACAATCGTCTTCCATTCACTTGAGAAGAAACACATCGAAGAAATCGTAAAACTCATGGCGAAAACGCTTGAGAAACGCCTTGCAGAACAACAGGTTCATTTCGAGTTGACGCCGGCTGCGCTCTCGAAAATCGCGGATATCGGATATGATCCGGAATACGGAGCCCGTCCAATCCGTCGTGCCCTTCAACGGGAAGCAGAAGACCGCTTGTCAGAAGCATTGCTCGCAGGCGATATTCAAAAAGGTGAGCGGGTGGCACTTGATGTCGAAGATGGTGAATTCATCGTCCGCCGCCATCAAGCTGAACCAGCAACGACCGAATAATTGATCAACAGGGTCCAGCTTTCGCAAGTATGAGGCGAAAGCTGGATTTTTTTCTTGATAAAAAGAAAGGATGAATCGCTTGGCTAAAATAAAGACGAAATTTGTCTGCCAGAGTTGTGGAACGGAATCTCCGAAATGGATGGGCCGTTGCTCCGGCTGTGGCGAATGGAACACGATGGTTGAAGAAGTCGTTGAAGAGAAAAAAGCACGGCGCGGTTCCGCTTTTGTGCATACGACGACTAAACAATTAAAACCGGAACGTTTATCGAATATCCTGTCCCAGGAGGAAAGTCGTGTCTTCACCGGCAGCGGTGAATTTGACCGGGTCCTCGGTGGTGGAATCGTCCCCGGTTCGATGGTTCTTGTCGGAGGAGACCCGGGAATCGGGAAGTCGACGATTTTACTTCAGACGAGCGCACGTCTCGCCGCACGCGGGGAGAAGGTTCTGTATATTTCGGGTGAGGAATCGCTTAAGCAAACGAAATTGCGGGCGGAACGACTCGGGTTACCGACGCAGGATCTGTTTGTCTTAAGTGAGACGGATATGAATATGATTGAGCGTGTCGTCGATGAAGAAAACCCGGCCTTTTTGATCATCGATTCGATTCAAACCGTCTATATTGATGAAATCCAATCAGCGCCGGGTAGTGTCACGCAAGTCCGGGAATGTACGGCGATGCTGATGAAAATCGCCAAAAGCCGTGGGATTGCCATCTTCATCGTCGGTCACGTGACAAAACAAGGATCGATTGCCGGACCGCGTCTGCTTGAGCATATGGTTGATGCCGTCTTGTACTTCGAAGGAGAGCGCCATCACACGTTCCGGATTTTGCGGGCTGTTAAAAACCGATTCGGTTCGACGAATGAAATCGGGATTTTTGAAATGCGCGAATCGGGTCTTGAAGAAGTCTTGAATCCGTCGGAGATTTTCCTCGAAGAACGGACGTCCGGTGTATCCGGTTCAACGATTGTCGCTTCGATGGAAGGGACGCGGACGGTATTGGTGGAACTGCAAGCCTTGATTTCGCCGACCTCATTCGGGAACCCACGTCGTATGGCAACGGGGATCGATCAAAATAAAGTCGCGTTACTGATGGCTGTTTTGGAAAAACGATCGGGCTTGTTGCTGCAGACACAAGATGCCTATCTCAAGGCAGCGGGTGGCGTCAAACTTGATGAACCAGCAATCGATTTAGCGATTTGTGTGGCGGTCGCTTCGAGTTTCCGCGATAAACCGACCCGACCGACAGATGTCGTCATCGGTGAAGTCGGATTGACCGGTGAAGTCCGACGCGTCTCACGGATTGAACAGCGTGTCGCGGAAGCGGCGAAGCTTGGCTTCACACGTGCGATCATTCCGAAGAACAACCTCGGTGGATGGACGTATCCGCCCGGCATCACGGTCATCGGCGTCGAAAGTGTCGATGAAGCATTGCGGGAAACAATTCCGTTTTAAGCGGTTTCAACTACGGCAAAAGATGGGGAAGATGTAACAGACATGTAAACAGTTTCCCCATCCTAAGGCGTAGGTGATTCAAATAAATACATGTTACAATGAACTTAAAATAATAAAAGGAGGTGGGAAGATTGAAAATCGTCATCAGGATCTTTTTTGCGTTATTAGGTCTTGCGCTTGGTATCTTGTTGCTTCCTCAATTATTTCAACTGATTGAAGCAGCGACGAAGATGGCTTTCCCGGAATGGTTGATGACCACATACGTAACAGGAACGATTGGTGCACTCATATTTTTGTTAATTGGATTATTCATTACGGATTCTGTGATTCGACTTCTCCGGTTTTTAGAAGAAAAGTTAGTGAAAGCACCGGTCGCCGATTTATTTTTCGGCACATTCGGCTTATTGGTTGGCCTTGTCATGGCTTTTCTTGTCAGTATGCTGATTGAACTGGTCGGTATTCCATTACTCAGTAATGTGTTGACTGTGATTGTCGCAGTTTTGTTCGGATACCTCGGATTTACGGTCGGGTACCGGAAACGTCACGAACTGACGAAAGTCTTCTTGCGTAACAGTAACAATCAGTCGGAGAAAAAAGCGGCTGAGCCCGTCGTTGTCGCAAAGTCGAACAGTAAAGTCCTGGATACGAGTGTCATCATCGACGGCCGGATTACCGATATCGCGAAAACCGGATTCGTCGAAGGCAAACTGATTGTTCCGCAATTCGTGATCGGCGAGTTGCAGTATATTGCGGATTCATCGGATACGTTGAAGCGAAACCGTGGTCGCCGCGGGCTTGATGTTCTTAAAGAACTCCAATCGATTCCCGGCATGGAAGTCGAGATTTATGACGGAGACTTTGAGGATGTTCCGGAAGTCGACATCAAGTTGATTAAACTGGCTGAGCTGATGAAAGGCATTGTCGTCACGAACGACTACAACTTAAATAAAGTCTGCGAAGTGCGGAACGTACCGGTCTTGAACATCAATGATTTGGCGAACGCTGTCAAACAGGTCGTCATTCCCGGTGAAGAGATGACAGTCCTTGTGATTAAAGAAGGAAAAGAACAAAAACAAGGAATTGCGTATCTGGAGGATGGCACGATGGTCGTCGTCGAAGAAGGAAAACACTTGATTTCAAAAACGGTTGGTGTTGTCGTGACCAGTGTGTTACAGACGTCTGCCGGACGAATGATTTTTGCGAAACCACAAGAAAAATAACCAGCGGACTGCCAAATCTATTTTGGCAGTCTTTACTTATGAGAAAAGAGGGAACTACATGAAAGAGCACACATACCGGATCGTCATTCCGGCTGCCGGCGCAGGGAAACGGATGGGGGCCGATCGGAACAAGTTGATGCTGATGTTACGAAATCGTTCCATCATCGAGTGGACACTTGACGTTTTTGAACAGGATCCGGCTTGTCTTGAAATCATTCTCGCGATCAATCCAGCCGAGCAGTCCTGGTTCGAACGCATTACAGCACCCTATAAGACACCGATCCGTCTTGTCCCGGGCGGACGTGAACGCCAGGAAAGCGTCCAGCGTGGTCTGGAAGCGTTGACGGAGTCCGGAATCGTCTTGATTCATGACGGGGCACGACCATTCGTGACGATTGCATCGATTCATCAGGTCGTCGAAGCAGCGGAACGGACCGGCGCTGCAATTTTAGGTGTACCGATTAAGGATACCGTCAAACGGATTGACGGCGACACGATTGTCGAGACGGTTCCTCGGGAGCAATTAATGGCTGCTCAAACACCGCAAGCCTTTAAGCTAGAGACGATCCGAAGCATCCATGCCAAAGCGGCAACGGAATTTTTAGGTACGGATGACGCAAGTTTGATAGAATGGGACGGAGGAACGGTGACTTGGGTTACCGGACAATACGAGAACATTAAAGTGACGACACCGGACGATTTATTGTTTGGAGAAGCTATTTTAACGAAACGGGGGAAATGATGATGATTCGAATTGGACAAGGATTTGATGTACATGCCTTTGCAGAGGATCGTAAGCTGATTTTAGGTGGAATCGAGATTCCACATACGAAAGGATTACTCGGGCACTCGGATGCCGACGTCTTGTTACATACGATTGCGGACGCGGCACTCGGTGCCATCGCAGCCGGGGATATCGGGAAACACTTCCCCGATACGGATCCGGAATTTAAAGATGCTGATTCGGCAAAGTTGTTGCAACACGTCTATGCTTTAGTCAAAGCACAAGGCTATGAGCTGGGGAATTTAGATGCGACTGTTATTGCACAAGCACCAAAGTTACGTCCTTACATCGATACGATGCGGGCACGGATCGCAGAGCTGCTGGAAGCGGATATCGAACAGATCAACGTCAAGGCTACGACGACGGAATGGCTCGGCTTTACGGGACGTGAAGAAGGAATCGCATGTCAGGCTGTGATTTTGCTGAAACGAATCGAAGAATAAGGTATACTAGGTAAGCGAATTTTAGACTAAAGGAGTGGATCGGTAATGGCAGAAGTACGTGTACGTTATGCACCAAGTCCAACGGGACACCTTCATATTGGGAATGCACGAACAGCATTATTTAACTACCTGTTTGCACGACATGCAGGCGGCAAGATGATTTTACGGATTGAGGATACGGATCAGAAACGAAACATCGACGGTGGTGTGGAAAGTCAGATGAAGTACCTCGAATGGCTCGGCATCGACTGGGATGAAGGTCCAGGTCGCGGCGGCGAGTACGGTCCTTATTTCCAAATGGAGCGACTCGATCTATACGAAAAGTATACCGACGAGTTACTTGAAAAAGGATTGGCTTACCGGTGCTACATGACATCGGAAGAGCTTGAAGCAGAACGGGAAGCACAAATTGCCCGCGGCGAAGCACCACGTTACTCAGGTGCTCACCGGAATTTGACGCAGGAACAGGAAGAAGCGTTCGTGGCTGAAGGGCGGACACCGTCGATTCGAATCCGTGTACCGGAAAGCGTCACCTACACATGGAACGATATCGTCAAAGAAGATGTTTCGTTCGAATCCAAAGACTTCGGCGACTGGGTCATCGTCAAAAAAGACGGCATCCCGACGTACAACTTTGCGGTTGTCGTGGATGACCACTTGATGGCGATCAGCCACGTCCTTCGCGGAGACGACCATATCTCGAACACACCGAAGCAGATGATGATTTACGATGCGTTCGGCTGGGAGTATCCGACGTTCGGTCACATGACGCTCATCGTCAACGAAGAACACAAAAAGCTGTCGAAACGTGATCAGTCGATCATTCAATACATCGAGCAGTATAAAGATCTCGGTTACTTGCCGGAAGCGTTACTCAACTTCGTGACGTTGCTTGGCTGGTCACCGGTCGGCGAACAGGAAATTTTCACGAAAGAAGAGTTCATCGAGATTTTCGATGCATCCCGCCTTTCGAAAAGTCCGGCTGTCTTTGATCAACAAAAACTGGCCTGGATCAATGGTCAATACATGAAACACCAATCGTTCGAAGAAGTATTCGAAGCAAGTCTGCCGTTCCTGCAGGACGCGGGACGCGTTTCAAGCGAACCGACGGAAGAAGAGCTTGTCTGGGCACAAAACCTGGTCGGATTATACCGGGAACAGATGACGCACGGTGCGGAAATCGTCGAGCTTTCAGAGATGTTCTTTGAGGATGAACTGGTGTATGATGAAGAAGCAAACACTGTCTTGGCAGGAGAAACTGTTCCTGCTGTCTTAAGTGAATTCGCAAGCCAATTGCGGACACTTGAAGAATGGACACCGGAAGCGATCAAAGGGGCGATCAAAGCCACTCAAAAAGCAACCGGACAAAAAGGAAAAAATCTGTTCATGCCAATCCGTGTCGCAACGACCGGACAAACACACGGACCAGAGCTTCCGAACACGATTCAATTATTAGGAAAAGATCGCGTACTTGCGCGTCTGGACGCATAAAATAAAGCGTAGATGAGGAAAGTAGGAACGATGTCCGTTGTACAGAGACGAGCTTGAGTGGTGAGAAAGCTTGAACGGACGCGCTCTCGAAATGCCCCTCTGAGTGCTACCCGAAATCAGTGAGAGTAGGCGTAGACGTATCTCCGGCGTTAACGGACCGGAGAGGGATGATTCGTTCATCCAAACAGAGTGGGACCGCGCTGATTGGCGTCTCTGTGCAGCGATGCACGGAGGCGCTTTTTCTTATGGAGAGGAGAACAAACATGACACGGATGCGTGAAGATATCCGCAATGTATTTAAACAGGATCCGGCAGCCCGGAGTACGATAGAAGTCGTCTTGACTTATCCGGGGTTACACGCTGTCTGGATGCACCGGTTAGCCCACCGTATGTGGAAAATGAATCTGCATCTCGCCGCCCGAATGCTGTCGCAATTCAGTCGGTTCCTGACAGGAATCGAAATTCATCCCGGTGCGACGATCGGACGTCGTTTCTTCATTGATCACGGTATGGGCGTCGTCATCGGCGAAACAGCGATTATCGGCGACGATGTCACGTTGTTCCAAGGTGTGACACTCGGGGGAACAGGGAAAGAAACGGGCAAACGGCATCCGACACTCGGAAATGGTGTCCTCGTATCCGCCGGAGCACGCGTACTCGGTGATATCACGATTGGTGATTCGTCGAAGATTGGTGCAAGCTCCGTCGTTTTAAAAGACGTACCGTCCAATGCGACCGTTGTCGGTATTCCCGGACGTGTCGTGATACAGGACGGTATCAAGGTCGATGCACCGCTTGATCATCAATTACCCGATCCGGTTCGTGAATGCCAGGAACGGGTTGAACTGGAACTTGAACAATTAAAATATGAGATCGAACGAATAAAAGGAGGACACCGCCATGATACAACTTTACAACAGCATGACCGGAAAAAAGGAACCGTTTAAACCGCTTGAAGAAGGAAAGGTCAAGATGTACGTCTGTGGACCGACTGTCTATAACTACATCCATATCGGAAATGCCCGTCCGGCCATCGTCTTCGATACAGTCCGCCGCTACTTTACGTACCGGGGCTACGACGTCAAGTATGTCTCGAACTTCACGGATGTTGACGATAAAATCATCCGGACAGCAAATGAGCTCGGAGAAGATTACCACGCGTTGACGAAACGATTCATCGAAGCCTATCACGCGGATACAGGGGCGTTAAATGTCCAAAAAGCGGATATTCATCCGCTCGTCACAGAAACGATGGACGATATCATCGCCTTCATCGAAGTACTCGTTGAAAAAGGAAATGCTTACGCGTCAAGCGGAGATGTGTACTTCCGGACACGCAGCTTTAAAGATTACGGTCAATTAAGCCAACAGTCGATTGACGAACTCCGTTCGGGTGCACGGATCGAGGTCGGTGAGAAAAAAGAAGATCCGCTCGATTTCGTCTTATGGAAAGCGGCAAAACCGGGTGAACCGGCATGGACGAGTCCATGGGGAGAAGGACGTCCTGGCTGGCACATCGAGTGCTCGGCGATGGCGAAAAAGTATCTTGGCGATACAATCGATATTCATGCCGGCGGACAAGACCTTAAATTCCCGCACCATGAAAATGAGATTGCCCAATCGGAAGCCTGCAATTCCCAAAAGTTTGCGAACTACTGGATGCATAACGGATTCCTCAATATCGAAAATGAAAAGATGTCCAAATCCCTCGGTAACTTCCTGACGGTCCACGAAGCGATTCAAGCGGTCGATCCGATGGTCTTGCGGTTCTTCATGCTGTCGGTCCAGTACCGTCATCCAATCAACTACAGCCGTGACCTGATTGATCAGGCGGCAAACGGGTTGGCACGAATCCGCGAATCGGTCGCAAACGTTGAACATCGTCTGACGATGACAGCTGACCTCGGAACGGCAACAGAAAAATGGTTGAACCGGATTGAAGAAATCAAACAGCATTTCGTCACATCGATGGATGATGATTTCAATACGGCAAATGCCGTGACTGATCTGTTTGACCTGTCGAAGGAAGCGAACCTCTATCTTGGGGAAGATCAAGTTGCAAAAGAAGTCCTGGAACGTTTCTTGGCAGTCTTCCAGGAATTGTCGACGGTTCTCGGTGTGACCCTGACGATTGAAAAAGGGTTGCTCGACGAAGAAGTGGAACAGCTGATCCGTGATCGTGACACAGCACGAAAAGAACGCGACTTCGCCCGGGCGGATGTAATCCGTGATCAATTGCGCGACCAAGGCATCTTGCTTGAGGATACAGCACAAGGGATGCGGTGGAAGCGCGGATGAAGAACTACAAACAATTAAATGCACTGGCACTCGCTTACATGGGCGATGTCGTCTACGAAATGCATGTCCGGGAACGGTTGCTTGAAAAGGGATTCGTCAAACCGGGTGAGTTGCATCAGGCAGCCATCCGGTATGTCCGTGCCCAGGCCCAAGCATTCGTCGTGACCCACTGGTTAAATGAAAATACGTTAACAGAAGAAGAGCAAGCCGTCGTCCGGCGCGGAAAGAACGCCAAATCCGGTTCTGTCCCGAAAAGTACGGACGTTCATACGTACCGTTATGCTACGGCGTTTGAGGCATTGCTTGGATATATCTATCTTGCAGAAGGAGGGGATCGTCTTGAAGAACTCATCGGACAAGCGTTCGAATTACTCGAAGCCGAAGCAACGGACGGAAAATAAATCGTTCCAGCCGGCAAGAAAACAAAAAGACAAGCCGCACAGCGAAAAACCGAAACAGAAGAAGGTTGAAACCAAACAGGAAGAGGTCGTGATTGAACCGCTCGCGGAAGGACAAGACTTCCTGTACGGACGGAACCCTGTTCTCGAAGCATTGCGGTCAGGTCGGGAGATGAACAAGCTCTTCATTCAGGAAGGACAGCAGAAAGGACCACTTGCTGTCATCCATGCGATGGCGAAAGAGGCCGGAGTCCAGACACAGATCGTTCCACGTTCGAAATTACATGGCCTGACGGGAAGTGACAACCATCAGGGTGTCGTCGCGGCCGTCGCAGCATACGAGTATGCAGAACTCGATGATATTTTTGCTCTTGCAGAAAAGAAAGACGAGACGCCGTTGATGATTTTACTCGATGAACTCGAAGACCCGCATAATCTCGGATCGATTCTCCGGACGGCAGATGCTGTCGGTGCCCACGGAATCATCATTCCGAAACGCCGGTCCGTTGGATTGACGCAAGTCGTCGCGAAAGCTTCGACAGGGGCTATCGAGCACATCCCGGTCGTGCGTGTCACGAACCTGACGCGGACGATGGAAGATTTAAAGAAAAAAGGAATCTGGTTCGTCGGAACGGATGCCCGCGAGAGTGATGACTACCGGACGCTCGACGGAACGATGCCGCTTGGAATCGTCATCGGCAGCGAAGGAAAAGGCATGAGCCGGCTCGTCCGCGAAAAATGCGATTTCCTCGTTCATCTCCCGATGGCAGGACACGTCACGTCACTCAACGCATCCGTTGCCGCCTCGTTGTTGTTATATGAGGTCTACCGGACAAGAAAGCCGTATTCGCGATGAAATACGACCGTCTGATCGTTGATGGCTACAATATCATTGGCGCATGGCCGGAGTTCCGGATATTGCGGGAGCAGGATTTTGAATTAGCACGGGAACGATTGGTCGATGCGATGGCCGAGTACCAAGCCGTGACGGGAATCAGTGTGACGATCGTCTTTGATGCCTATCTGCAACCGGGACGGGAATCCCGAATCAAAAAAAGCGGTATTGAAGTCATTTATACACGGGAAAACGAAACGGCGGATGAATGGATTGAAAAAACAGCGGCGGAATGGCTACAGGATATCCGGGTCAAACTGACGGTCGCAACAAACGATTTCACCGAACAGTGGGTCATCTTCACACTCGGTGCCCTACGAATTTCAGCGCAGGAACTGCGCCGGGACTGGAAGGCGGCGGTCGCCGTGATCCGCGGACAGACCATTACGTCAAAAACGAGTCAAAAACCACGTTCGACAATCGATATGCCGGCCGATGTCATTGAACGGCTCGAAGAAATCCGGCGTCGCAAAAATTCAGATTCATAATGAAAACGGAAAAGCGGATTCACGATGCAGTCGTGGAATCCGCTTTTTTTTGATTCAGGTGCGTGAGTCGTCCCGATCATTCCCGAAACAAAAAAGAGGTCATGCCAATTTTCATTGTCGTAAGACAGGAAATTATTGTATAATTAGAAACAATCGATTAGTTTGTTAGAGAAGCTTGGAGGGATGACGGATGAGTTTGGTTTCGTTCGACCAGTTTGAGTGCATGACCGATGAGGCGCTTGTGGAACAGGCGAAGGTATTTGACAACAGTGATGCGCTCGAATTTCTGATCGAGCGGTATCGGAACTTTGTGCGTGCAAAAGCACGGTCTTACTTTTTGATCGGAGCGGACCGCGAAGATATCATCCAAGAAGGCATGATCGGTCTGTATAAGGCAGTCCGGGATTATCGGACGGATAAGCTGGCTTCCTTCAAAGGGTTTGCTGAACTGTGTATTACCCGGCAGATGATTACGGCGATCAAAACCGCGACACGTCAAAAACATATCCCGCTTAATTCATACATTTCGCTTGATAAACCGATTTACGATGATGAGTCGGAACGGACGTTGCTCGATATCATTACATCGACCGCCCCGTCGGATCCGCAAGTGCTGATCGTCAACCGGGAAGAGTATGCGGATATCGAAAGCAAGATGGATGAGATTCTCAGTGATCTAGAACGCAAGGTGCTTGCGCTTTATCTCGACGGAAGAACCTATCAAGAAATTTCCGACGATCTCGATCGTCATGTCAAGTCAATCGATAATGCCCTTCAACGCGTAAAGAAAAAGCTGGAACGGTATCTCGAAGCGCGAAAACTGACGGTCTGATCGAGAGGTGGATTGACCCCGGTATCCGGGTGTGCTACTGTATAAATAGCGCCTTACTAGCGAGACGCCGCTCATAGGCGTTTTTTTTTTACGCTCTTTTTTGGAGAGAGGGTTCTCTTCTTGAAGAGAAGGAGTGGCAAAGAAGGAGGTCGTTTGAGATGGCGAAGAAAGTAGGCCTTGCTTGTGATATTTGCGGTGCCCGCGACTACACGACGATGAAAAAAGAGGATGTCAGCATCCGCTTGGAACTGAAAAAGTTCTGTCGCCGCTGTAACGCGCATACGATTCATAAAGAAGCGAAATAAGGCTTCATCTGTCCCCATTTACTACATCCTGGAGGGAAAGTACGATGAAATTTTTGCGTGACGTATGGAATGAACTGAAAAAGACGAGCTGGCCAAAACGAAAAGAACTGACGAAGTATACACTGACCGTAATCGGTATGGTCATTTTTATGGGTGTCTTCATCTTCGGTGTCGATTCAGGGCTCAGCGCATTCATGAGTTGGTTGATTAAGTAAAAAGAAGAGGTGACGTACCATGGATAAGCAGTGGTTTGTTGTCCAGACGTACTCTGGATTCGAGAATAACGTCAAGGCAAATCTTGAACGTCGGATTGAATCTATGAACATGGACGAGAAAATCTTCCGTGTACTCGTTCCAATCGAAACGGTACAGGAAGAAGTAACAAACAAAAAAGGTGAAACGAAAATCAAGGAACGTGAAATCAAGATCTTCCCGGGGTATGTCCTCGTCGAGATGGTCATGACGGATGATTCTTGGTATGTCGTCCGTAACACACCGAACGTCACGGGATTCCTCGGTTCGGTCGGCGGCGGTTCGAAACCGACACCACTTCTTCCTGAAGAAGCAGAAAACATTCTCGGATCAATGGGACTTGTCGACATGAAGAGTCGTTATGACTTTACAATGGGACAAATCGTACGGATCAAAGAAGGCGTCTTTGCGAACCTGGAAGGTACGATCGAAGAGCTTGAAACAGAAGCTGAAAAAATGAAAGTTTCTGTCGATATGTTCGGTCGTGAAACGAAAGTAGAGCTCGATTTCTCACAAGTTGAGAAGATTGACTAAGTTTCCTATTGCGAAACTTTTATTTTAATGGTACAATTTTTCCTGTTTGATGTTGTGCTTATTTCGGTAAATTACTCGTCGAATAGAATGAGTGGGAGGACGCGCAACGTCCAATTAAACCACATTAAAGAATTAAGGAGGTGTGTCTCGTGGCGAAGAAGGTTATGAAACTAGTTAAACTTCAAATTCCTGCGGGCAAAGCAAACCCAGCTCCACCAGTTGGACCGGCACTCGGTCAAGCAGGTGTGAACATCATGGGCTTCTGTAAAGAGTTCAACGCTCGTACACAAGACCAAGCCGGCTTGATTATTCCTGTAGTCATCACGGTTTTTGAAGATCGTTCATTTACGTTTATTACTAAAACTCCACCAGCAGCAGTTCTCTTGAAGAAAGCAGCTGGAATCGAGAGCGGTTCAGGCGAGCCTAACCGTAAGAAAGTAGCGACTGTCAAACGTGACAAAGTTCGCGAAATCGCTGAAACGAAAATGCCAGACCTCAACGCAGCATCTGTTGAAACAGCGATGTTGATGGTTGAAGGTACTGCACGTTCTATGGGTATCGTAATCGAAGACTGAGTCTTTTGATTGCAATGAACAACGATGAGGGTCGCAGGCGGATAGTTACTTGAAGCCTTGCTACCCTTTCATTATGTGGGAGGATTTTCCGCACAACCACAAAGGAGGAACCTAAAATGGGTAAGAAGTATAAAGAAGCTGCTAAACTTATCGATCGTACGGTTTCATACGAACTCGCTGAAGCTGTAGATTTGACTAAAAAGTCTGCAACTGCGAAATTCGATGAAACAATCGAACTTGCTGTTCGTCTCGGAGTCGATCCGAAGAAAGCAGATCAACAAATCCGTGGAGCAGTCGTATTGCCACACGGTACTGGTAAAACACAAAAAGTTCTCGTCTTTGCTAAAGGTGAGAAATTAAAAGAAGCGGAAGCTGCTGGAGCAGATTTCGCTGGTGATTCTGAGTACATCACTAAAATCCAACAAGGATGGTTCGACTTCGATGTTATCGTTGCGACACCTGACATGATGGGTGAAGTTGGTAAACTCGGCCGTGTTCTCGGACCTAAAGGCCTCATGCCTAACCCGAAAACAGGAACAGTTACATTTGACGTCACTAAAGCAATCAACGATATCAAAGCTGGTAAAGTTGAGTACCGTGTCGACAAATCTGGTAACATCCACGTTCCAGTCGGTAAAAAATCATTTGATGACGCTAAATTGGTTGAGAACATCAACACAGTCATCGAAACTCTCGTTAAAGTTAAACCAGCTACTGCTAAAGGTGTTTACCTTAAGAACATCGCGATCGCTTCTACAATGGGTCCTGGTGTGAAAGTATCTGCAGTTGACTTCGCGAAATAATTTCGTCTAAAACGAACTTGACAACGTTCTAAGAACGCTGTTACAGTATAAAACGTTGATATATTCGACATACCGTAGACAGAAGGTGCTCATCGATTGAGCATAAACCCTTCCGAGGTGTTCTTGCTCAGAGAGCCTGTTTGTTCAGGTATCCTTTTTGACGATTACGCCTCCTCTGCCTGGCAGACGGAGGCTTTTTATTTGAAATCGAGCAGCCCCTCGCGCCGGTACATTCCATTTACCAGGAGGTGCAACAGAAATGGCAAACGAAAAAGTTATCGCTGTCAAAGCGGATCTCGTATCTGAGATCGCTGAGAAAATGCAAGCGAGCGCTGGAACAATCGTCGTCGACTACCGTGGTCTCACAGTAGACGAAGTAACAGAACTTCGTAAACAACTCCGCGAAGCGGGTGTTGAATTCAAAGTTTACAAAAACGGTCTCCTCCGCCGTGCTGCAGTTCAAAGCAATCTTGAAGGTCTTGACGAAGTATTTACAGGTCCTACTGCGATCGCCTTCAGCAATGAAGACGTTATCGCTCCAGCTAAGATCTTAAACAACTTCTCGAAAGACCACAAAGCTCTTGAGCTTAAAGGTGGTATCATCGAAGGCAAAGTCACTTCAGTAGAAGATGTCAAAGCCCTTGCGGAACTTCCATCACGCGAAGGTCTCCTTTCGATGCTTCTCAGCGTGCTTCAAGCGCCAATCCGTGGTCTTGCGGTGGCAACGAACGCAATTGCAGAGCAAAAAGAAGAACAATCTGCTTAATGTCCGCTTAGCGGGATAGGCAAACACACAATTTTTCACACCCCAACGTGGGTTAAATCAAAGGAGGAAAACCATAATGGCTTTCAACAAAGAGCAATTTATCGAAGACCTCAAGGGCATGACTGTTCTTGAACTTAACGAACTCGTAAAAACAATCGAAGAAGAATTCGGCGTATCAGCAGCAGCTCCAGTAGCAGCAGCAGGTGCAGGCGCAGCAGCAGCTGAAGAGCAAACTGAATTCGACGTAATCCTTACTAGCGCAGGTTCTGGTAAAATCAACGTCATCAAAGCAGTTCGCGAATTGACAGGCCTCGGTCTTAAAGAAGCGAAAGCACTCGTTGACGGAACTCCAGCTCCAGTTAAAGAAGGCGTTTCGAAAGAAGACGCTGACGCAATCAAAGCTAAGCTTGAAGAAGCTGGCGCAAGCGTAGAAGTTAAGTAATTTTCTTCTTCACGTAAAACAAAAGAAGCTCGCTTTGCGGGCTTCTTTTGTTTTCAACTTTAATATAGAGAGGGGAAGGAAACATGGCAGATCATTATTACACAAATGATCCCTCCTCGAAACGGGATCCAAAGTCGTGGGAATTCGTTTTACGTGGTGAAACGTTCCGCTTCACTTCGGATCATGGAGTGTTTTCAAAAGGCGGCGTTGATTTCGGTTCGCGTCTACTGATTGAAGCCTTCACAGAGCCGGATGTACCGGGTGCTATCCTGGATGTCGGATGCGGATACGGTCCGATGGGTATTTCGCTTGCGAAAACGACCGGACGGGAAGCAGTTTTAGTAGATGTAAACGAGCGGGCGCTTGAGCTTGCGGCTGACAATGCACGTGCGAATGGTGTTTCCGTGACGACCGGTGTAAGTGACGGATATGCTGGCGTGGTTGGACAGACGTTTGCAGCGATCGTGACGAATCCACCGATTCGGGCAGGGAAGACGGTTGTTCACCGGATTTTACGGGAAGCATATGATCATCTTGAAGTGGGCGGCGCTTTATGGGTCGTCATTCAAAAGAAACAAGGCGGACCATCCGCGAAGAAGTTGATGGAAGAAGTATTCGGTTCATGTGAAACTGTTACCCGCGATAAAGGGTATTCAATATTTAAATCAATTCGGTCTTGACAAATCGAGTGATTTGTCGTTGACCTTGTCTAATGTCTATGATAGTATTATAAAATGCCATTGGAGTGATTTTTGGATAAGCAGTTTGAAGCAGCTGGCGTTCTCGACTACAGATGATTGAGTAGACAAGACGTCGCTTTTTTGCGCTTATCGGTCAAAAAATGGCTTCAATGTTCGATATTACACCCGTCCTTCTCAAGAAGAAGAACTGGGTCTGAGAGGTGAATCAGTTGACTGGTCAACTTGTTCAGTACGGTCGTCACCGTCAGAGAAGAAGCTATGCACGTATCAGCGAAGTTCTAGAACTTCCAAACCTTATTGAGATTCAAACGAATTCATACGAATGGTTCCTGCGGGAAGGTCTTCGTGAGATGTTTCATGATATCTCGCCGATTTCTGACTTTACGGGAAATCTCGTATTAGAATTCATCGACTACTCGCTCGGAGAGCCGAAGTATTCGATTGATGAATCAAAAGAGCGCGATGTGACCTATTCGGCACCACTACGCGTAAAAGTCCGTCTTCAAAACAAAGAGACGGGTGAATTGAAGGAACAAGAAGTATTTATGGGTGACTTCCCGCTTATGACGGAGTCGGGAACATTCATTATTAATGGTGCGGAGCGAGTTATCGTTTCCCAGCTTGTTCGTTCGCCAAGTGTGTATTACAACAATAAGTTAGATAAAAACGGTAAACGTGGATTTTCGGCAACGGTCATCCCGAACCGTGGAGCATGGCTCGAACTTGAGACAGATGCGAAAGATATCGTATACGTCCGAATCGACCGCACGCGTAAGATTCCAGTAACGGTTCTTTTACGTGCTCTTGGTTTCGGTACGGATCAGGAAATCATCGATCTCCTTGGAGATGATGAGTACCTCCGTAACTCCCTTGAAAAAGATAATACAGAAACAACGGAAAAAGCCCTCATCGAGATTTATGAGCGTCTGCGTCCGGGAGAGCCACCGACTGTCGAAAATGCGAAAGCACTTCTCGTGTCACGGTTCTTTGACCCGAAACGCTATGATTTGGCAAACGTTGGTCGTTATAAAATCAATAAGAAGCTTCATCTGAAGAATCGTCTGTTCGGGCAAAAACTTGCGGAAACGCTTGTCGATCCGGAAACAGGCGAAGTAATCGCAGAAGAAGGAACAGTTCTTGACCGTCGTATGCTCGACAAAGTCTTGCCATTCCTTGAAGGATCTGTCGGTTACATCGAAGCGACGCCAACTGGCGGCGTAACGCAAGGCGAAGCCTTCAACTTACAATCGATCAAGGTGTTCGCACCGGACGATGCTGAAGGTGAACGCATCATCAATATCATCGGTAACGGTAACATCGATCGTGACATCAAGCACATCACGCCTGCTGACATGATTGCTGCGATCAACTATTTCTTCAACTTGTTGCATGAAGTAGGAACGACAGACGATATCGACCACCTCGGTAACCGTCGTCTCCGTTCAGTCGGTGAATTGCTCCAAAACCAGTTCCGGATCGGGCTTTCCCGTATGGAGCGTGTTGTTAAGGAGCGGATGTCGATTCAAGACCAAAATGCGATCACGCCGCAGGCATTGATCAACATTCGTCCTGTTATCGCATCGATTAAAGAGTTCTTCGGTAGCTCGCAGTTATCACAGTTCATGGACCAAACGAACCCGCTTGCTGAGTTGACGCACAAACGTCGTCTATCTGCACTCGGACCCGGTGGTCTTACACGTGAGCGCGCTGGCTTTGAAGTTCGAGATGTTCACTACTCGCACTATTCCCGTATGTGTCCAATCGAAACGCCGGAGGGTCCGAACATCGGGCTGATCAACTCACTGTCTTCGTTCGCGAAAGTCAATGAGTATGGTTTCATTGAAGCGCCATACCGTCGTGTCGATCCGGAAACGGGTGTCGTCACGAATGAAATTCACTACATGACGGCCGACGAAGAGGATCTCTACGTCGTCGCACAGGCAAACATGTTGTTGACGGAAGAGAAGACGTTCCAAGATACACACGTCTTGTCACGTTTCCGCGGACAAAACTTGTCTGTCGAACCAGCTCGTGTCGATTACATGGACGTTTCACCGAAACAGGTTGTTTCGGCAGCGACGGCATGTATCCCGTTCTTAGAGAACGATGACTCGAACCGTGCCCTCATGGGAGCGAACATGCAACGTCAGGCCGTACCTCTTCTTGATCCGGAATCACCAATCGTTGGTACCGGTATGGAGTACGTGTCTGCAAAAGACTCAGGGGCTGCCGTTGTTGCAAAACATTCAGGTATCGCTGAGCGTGTAACGGCACGTGAAATCCTTGTCCGTCGTACGACGGAAGTCGATGGCAACATCGTTCAAGGTGAGCTTGACCGTTACAAGATCCAAAAATTCATCCGTTCTAACCAAGGAACGTGCTATAACCAAAAACCAATCATCAAAGTAGGAGATCCTGTCGATAAAGGCGAGATTCTTGCAGATGGTCCATCGATGGACGGTGGGGAACTTGCGCTTGGTCGTAACGTACTCGTCGGTTTCATGACATGGGATGGTTACAACTACGAGGATGCTGTCATCATGAGCGAACGTCTCGTGAAAGACGACGTCTACACATCGATCCACATCGAAGAGTATGAGTGTGAATCACGTGATACAAAACTCGGACCGGAAGAGATCACTCGTGACATTCCGAACGTCGGCGACGACGCCCTGAAAAACCTCGACGACCGCGGAATCATCCGTGTCGGTGCTGAAGTAAAAGACGGGGATATCCTAGTCGGTAAAGTTACACCTAAGGGCGTAACGGAATTGACGGCTGAAGAACGCCTGCTTCATGCAATCTTCGGTGAAAAAGCACGTGAAGTCCGTGATACGTCACTTCGTGTTCCACACGGCGGCGACGGCATCATCCTTGACGTGAAAATCTTCGATCGTGATAACGGCGACGAACTGTCACCTGGTGTCAACCAGTTGATCCGTGCGTATATCGTTCAGAAGCGTAAGATTCACGAAGGAGATAAAATGGCGGGACGTCACGGTAACAAAGGTGTTATCTCACGTATCCTGCCGGAAGAAGACATGCCGTACATGCCAGACGGCACACCAATCGACATCATGTTGAACCCACTTGGTGTACCATCGCGGATGAACATCGGGCAGTTGCTCGAGCTTCACCTTGGTATGGCTGCACGCCAACTCGGAATCAAAGTCGCATCACCGGTATTCGATGGTGCACGTGAGGAAGATGTTTGGGCAACGATTGAAGAAGCCGGTATGGACCGCGACGCTAAAACGATCCTGTATGATGGACGTTCTGGTGAAGCCTTCGATAACCGCATCTCGGTTGGTGTCATGTATATGATCAAACTCGCCCACATGGTCGATGATAAACTTCACGCACGTTCGACGGGTCCTTACTCGCTCGTTACGCAACAGCCGCTCGGTGGTAAAGCCCAGTTCGGTGGACAGCGTTTCGGTGAGATGGAAGTATGGGCACTGGAAGCATACGGTGCCGCTTATACGCTCCAAGAGATCCTGACAATCAAGTCCGATGATACAATCGGTCGTGTTAAAGCATATGAAGCGATCGTTAAAGGCGAAAATGTACCACAACCGGGCGTGCCGGAATCGTTCCGAGTCCTCATTAAAGAGCTTCAATCCCTTGGTATGGATGTTAAGATGATGTCTGCCGAAGATGAAGAGATCGAAATGAAAGACGACGACGAGGACAACATCCCGAACGCGACTCCAGCACTCGAAGAAGTTCAAGCGCCTGTCGCACCAGTTGTTACTGAAGAGGAATAAGCGAAAGGGAGGTCCACCCCTTGGTAGATGTTAATAGATTTGAATATATGAAAATCGGCCTCGCTTCCCCTGAAAAGATCCGTTCGTGGTCTTTCGGGGAAGTGAAGAAGCCGGAAACGATCAACTATCGTACGCTCAAGCCAGAGAAAGACGGCTTGTTCTGTGAACGGATTTTTGGTCCAACCAAAGACTGGGAATGTTACTGCGGAAAATACAAACGGATCCGTTATAAAGGAATCATTTGTGACCGTTGTGGCGTTGAAGTAACGAAGTCGAAAGTCCGTCGTGAGCGCATGGGTCACATTGAACTTGCAGCACCGGTTTCGCACATCTGGTACTTTAAAGGAATCCCAAGTCGTATGGGTCTCGTCCTTGATATGTCACCACGTGCACTCGAAGAGATCATCTACTTCGCGTCGTACGTCGTTACAGATCCGGGCGAATCGACACTCGAGAAAAAACAACTTCTTTCAGAAAAAGAGTACCGCGCATACCGCGAGAAATTCGGTAGTTCGTTTACCGCTGAAATGGGTGCGGAAGCTGTTCGTAAATTGCTCCGTGACGTTGAACTCGATAAAGAAGTAGCCGGTTTACGTGAAGATCTTCGAATGATTCAAGGCCAACGTCGTACTCGTGCGATTAAACGCCTTGAAGTCCTCGATGCTTTCCGCAACTCGGGCAACAATCCGGAGTGGATGGTTCTTGAAGTACTTCCTGTCATCCCGCCGGAACTCCGTCCGATGGTCCAGCTTGATGGTGGACGTTTCGCGACATCTGACTTAAACGACTTGTATCGTCGTGTCATCAACCGTAACAACCGTCTCAAGCGTCTTCTTGACCTTGGCGCTCCGAACATCATCGTTCAGAACGAAAAACGGATGTTGCAAGAAGCGGTCGATGCCTTGATCGATAACGGTCGTCGCGGTCGTCCGGTTACTGGACCGGGTAACCGTCCATTAAAATCTCTTTCACACATGCTGAAAGGGAAACAAGGACGTTTCCGTCAAAACTTACTCGGTAAACGAGTCGACTATTCTGGTCGTTCGGTTATCGTCGTTGGTCCAAACCTGAAGATGTATCAATGTGGTCTTCCGAAAGAAATGGCGCTTGAACTCTTCAAACCGTTTGTCATGAAAGAGCTTGTCTCACGTGGCATCGCACCGAACATCAAGAGTGCAAAACGGAAAATCGAACGTGTTCAACCTGAAATCTGGGACGTATTAGAAGAAGTCATTCGTGAGCACCCGGTTCTCTTGAACCGTGCCCCGACGCTTCACCGTCTCGGTATCCAGGCGTTCGAACCGACACTCGTCGAAGGTCGCGCGATTCGTCTTCACCCGCTCGTATGTACGGCTTACAACGCCGATTTCGATGGTGACCAAATGGCGGTTCACGTACCACTTTCAGCAGAAGCACAAGCAGAAGCACGTCTTCTCATGCTCGCTGCACAAAACATCTTGAACCCGAAAGACGGTAAGCCTGTTGTTACACCATCGCAGGATATGGTCCTCGGTAACTACTACCTGACGCTTGAACGCGAAAACGCAATCGGCGAAGGTAAAATCTTCTCGACAGTGAACGAAGCGTTGATTGCCTACCAAAATGGGTATGTTCACTTCCACACACGTGTTGCGATTCCAGCCGGCGTTCTGAAGAACCCGACATTCACGGAAGCACAAAACGAGAAATTATTGGTTACGACGGTCGGTAAGTTGATCTTTAACGAGATCCTCCCAACGACGTTCCCATACTTGAATGAACCATCGATGAACAATCTGCAGGAAGCAACGCCTGATCAGTACTTCCTTGAAAAAGGAACGGACATCGCAGCTGAAATCAAGAGCCGTCCGATCATCGAGCCATTCAAAAAAGGATTCCTCGGAAATGTCATCGCGGAAGTCTTCAAGCGTTTTGAAACGACTGAAACAAGCCGCATGCTTGACCGAATGAAAAACCTTGGTTTCAAACACTCGACACGTGCGGGTATTACGGTTGGTATCGCTGATATCATCGTACTTCCGGATAAACAGGAAATCCTGGTCGAGGCACAAGATAATGTTGACCGCGTTATGAAATCGTACCGTCGTGGTCTCATCACGGAAGAAGAGCGCTATGAGCGTGTCGTTAAATCGTGGAATGACGCGAAGGATGAAATTCAGTCTCGTCTGATGAAATCCCTCAACCGTTTGAACCCGATCTTCATGATGAGTGACTCCGGTGCCCGTGGTAACGCGTCAAACTTTACGCAGCTTGCAGGGATGCGTGGACTCATGGCCGCTCCAAGTGGACGGATCATCGAGCTCCCGATCAAATCTTCGTTCCGTGAGGGTCTGACGGTTCAGGAATACTTCATCTCGACGCACGGTGCCCGTAAAGGTCTTGCCGATACAGCCTTGAAGACTGCCGATTCAGGTTACCTGACTCGTCGTCTCGTTGACGTCGCGCAAGATGTTATCATTCGTGAAGATGATTGTGGTACGGATCGTGGTATCCGCGTCACAGCACTCCGCGAAGGAACGGAAGAAATCGAAAACCTCTACGACCGCCTTGTCGGCCGTACGGCGTTCGAAAAAGTCGTTCACCCGGAAACAGGAGCAGTCCTCGTTTCAACAAACGAACTCATCGACGAAGATATCGCGCGTGCCATTACCGACGCAGGCATCGACAACGTTGAGATTCGTACAGCCTTCACTTGTAATACAAGTCACGGCGTCTGTAAGAAATGTTACGGACGTAACCTTGCGACTGGTAACGACGTCGAAGTCGGCGAAGCAGTCGGAATCATCGCGGCACAATCAATCGGTGAGCCAGGAACGCAGCTTACAATGCGTACCTTCCACACAGGTGGGGTTGCCGGAGACGATATCACACAAGGTCTCCCGCGTATCCAGGAGTTGTTCGAGGCCCGTAACCCGAAAGGTCAAGCGGTCATCTCGGAAATCGATGGACAAGTCATCGACTTTACGGAGTCGCGTGATAAGCGTGAGTTGACGATTCAAGGTCTGAGCGAAACACGGACATACACGATTCCTTTCGGATCACGTCTTCGTGTTCAACTCGGTGAAGAAGTCAAAGCCGGACAAGTGTTCACGGAAGGTTCAATCGACCCGAAAGAACTCTTGAACGTCAAAGGTGTATCAGGCGTACAGAACTATCTTCTTCAAGAAGTTCAAAAAGTATACCGGATGCAAGGGGTTGAGATCGGTGACAAGCACGTCGAGGTCATGGTACGTCAGATGATCCGTCGCGTCCGCGTCATCGAGTCTGGTGAGACATCACTCTTACCAGGTTCGCTAGTTGATATCAGCACATTCAAAGAAGCATGTAAAGAAGCGCTCCGTGCCGGTAAAGCACTCGCTTCGGCTAAACCAGTTCTCCTCGGTATTACAAAAGCGTCGCTTGAGACGGATTCGTTCCTATCAGCTGCTTCGTTCCAGGAAACTACTCGTGTCCTTACGGATGCGGCGATTAAAGGGAAGAGCGACTACCTTCGCGGCTTGAAAGAGAACGTTATTATCGGTAAACTTGTTCCAGCTGGTACAGGAATGACACGTTACCGTCAAATCGGTCTCGAGATCGCAGGCGAAGCACCTGTAGAAGCAGATTCTCCTGTAGAATAAAACGCCTTGACACGCCGGTATGGCGGTGCTACTATGATATAGTGTTGCCAACCGGCTGTGTTATTTTGGAGGATATCTTCATGTCTTACAAAAAAGTAGTCGGCGCAGATTTGAAGTTTGTCGGTCAAAAGCAAACGCTCAAAGCATTGCGATCTGGCAAGGCGTCGGAAGTGATCATCGCAGATGACGCAGATGAACACGTAAAGCAAGCATTGCTCGATGCGGCGAAACAAGCAAACGTTCCAGTCGTGAACGTTCCTTCTAAGCTTGAGCTTGGTAAGGCTTGTGGAATCGACGTTGCAGCAACTGCTGTTGCTATTAAGAAAGTTTGATAATACGTTTTGTGTGGCGATGGAATGCCTGAGCCACGCAAAACGTTTCATTATGACTTTCGATGAACCACCCGGCTCGGTGGTTTTGAAACTTGTCATGAATTCAGGAAGGGAGGATCTCAAAGATGCCTACTATCAACCAATTAGTCCGTAAAGGACGTCAATCAAAAGTTGTGAAATCAGATTCGCCAGCGCTGAACAAAGGGTACAACAGCTTTATCAAAGCTCGTACTGACATCAGCTCACCACAAAAACGTGGTGTTTGTACTCGTGTAGGTACAATGACTCCGAAGAAACCGAACTCGGCTCTTCGTAAGTACGCACGTGTGCGTTTAACGAACACAATGGAAGTAACAGCTTACATCCCAGGTATCGGCCACAACTTGCAAGAACACAGTGTTGTTCTTATTCGCGGCGGTCGCGTAAAAGACTTACCAGGGGTACGTTACCACATCGTTCGTGGTGCACTCGATACAGCTGGAGTTGACGGCCGTATGCAAGGTCGTTCGAAATATGGTACTAAACGTCCAAAAGCAGCAAAAAAATAATCTAGATATCAGAAGATATCACCTCACTATATGAAAGGAGGGACTCGGAATGCCACGTAAAGGTCAAGTAGAACGCCGTGATGTAATGGCTGATCCGATCTACAACTCTAAACTCGTTACCCGCCTTATCAACCGTCTTATGTTAGATGGTAAAAAAGGTACTGCTCAACAAATCTTATACAAAGCTTTTGAAGCTATCGCTGAACGTTCAGGTCGCGATGCAATGGAAGTTTTTGAAGAGGCGATGAACAACATCATGCCAGTTCTTGAAGTTAAAGCACGCCGCGTAGGTGGAGCTAACTATCAAGTTCCTGTCGAAGTCCGCCCTGAGCGCCGTACGACACTTGCACTTCGTTACCTCGTGAACTACTCACGTCTCCGTAACGAAAAAACAATGGATGCTCGTCTTGCTAACGAAATCATGGACGCTGCAAACAACACTGGTGCTTCAGTTAAGAAGCGCGAAGATATGCACAAAATGGCGGAAGCGAACAAAGCGTTTGCTCACTACCGCTGGTAAAACCGGAATTAACCACCTCATCTATGCCATTTTGTATGGAAATATGAGGTGGCTTTCGGGTATAGTCATGACGTGTGGCAACGCACGGACACTAAACTAAAATGCGAAAGGAGAATGTTTAAAGATGGCAAGAGAATTCTCCCTTAAGAACACCCGTAATATCGGGATCATGGCCCACATCGATGCTGGTAAAACAACAACGACTGAGCGTATCCTCTATTACACGGGTCGTATCCACAAGATTGGTGAAACGCACGAAGGTGCTTCACAAATGGACTGGATGGAGCAAGAGCAAGAGCGTGGAATCACGATTACATCTGCAGCAACAACTGCACAATGGAAAGGTAACCGCGTAAACATCATCGATACACCTGGACACGTAGACTTCACTGTTGAAGTTGAACGTTCACTCCGTGTACTTGATGGTGCGGTAGCAGTACTTGATGCTCAGTCTGGTGTTGAGCCACAAACTGAGACAGTATGGCGCCAAGCTACAACTTACGGCGTACCACGTATCGTTTTCGTTAACAAAATGGATAAAATCGGTGCAGACTTCCTGTACTCGGTTGGAACGCTTCGCGACCGCCTTCAAGCTAACGCACACGCAATCCAAATCCCAATCGGCGCAGAAGATGAATTCAAAGGAATCATCGACCTCGTTGAAAAGAAAACATACATGTACGGTAACGACCTCGGTACTGATATCGAAGAAACTGAAGGTTTCCCTGCAGAATTCGCAGAAGAAGCTGAAGAACTTCGTGCATCATTAATCGAAGCAGTTGCAGATTACGAAGAAGAAATGATGATGAAATACCTCGAGGGCGAGGAAATCACAATTGAAGAGCTTAAAGCGGGTATCCGTAAAGCGACTCTTACAGTTGATTTCTACCCAGTTCTCGTTGGTTCGGCATTCAAGAACAAAGGTGTTCAGCTTATGCTTGACGCAGTCCTTGACTACCTCCCATCACCAGTCGACGTAAAAGCAATCACAGGGATTAACATGGATACAGAAGAAGAGATCGTTCGTGAGTCAACTGACGAAGCGCCATTCTCTGCACTTGCATTCAAAGTTATGACTGACCCGTATGTTGGTAAATTGACATTCTTCCGTGTGTACTCTGGTACAGCTTCGGCAGGATCTTACGTCAAGAACTCAACAAAAGGTAAACGTGAGCGTCTTGGACGTATCCTTCAAATGCACGCGAACAGCCGTGAGGAGATCCCAATGGTCTTCGCTGGTGATATCGCAGCAGCTGTAGGTCTTAAAGATACTACTACTGGAGATACGCTTTGTGCAGAGAAAGACAACGTCGTTCTCGAATCAATGACATTCCCAGAACCAGTTATCTCGGTCGCAATCGAACCAAAAACGAAAGCTGACCAAGATAAAATGGGTCAAGCACTCGCTAAGCTTGCTGAAGAGGATCCAACTTTCCGCACTGAAACTAACCCAGAGACTGGTCAAACGATCATCTCAGGTATGGGTGAGCTTCACCTCGACATCATCGTTGACCGTATGCGTCGCGAGTTCAAAGTCGAAGCAAACGTTGGTGCTCCACAAGTAGCTTACCGTGAAACGATCCGCCAATCGGCGAAAATCGATTCTAAGTTTGCTCGTCAATCAGGTGGTCGTGGTCAGTATGGTCACGTCGTCGTAGAATTCGAGCCAAACGAAGAAGGTGCTGGCTTTGAGTTCAACAACAAAATCGTCGGTGGTGTTGTTCCACGTGAATACATCCCAGCGGTTGAACACGGAATCGAAGAAGCGCTTCAAAACGGTATCCTTGCTGGTTATCCAGTAGTTGACGTTAAAGCGGCACTCGTTTTCGGATCGTACCACGATGTCGACTCAAACGAGATGGCATTTAAAATCGCGGCTTCAATGGCCGTCAAACAACTTAAAGATAAGAGCGGCGCTGTTATCCTTGAGCCAATGATGAAAGTTGAAATCGTTATCCCAGATGAATACATGGGAGACATCATGGGTGATGTTACATCACGCCGTGGACGCGTTGAAGGTATGGAAGCTCGCGGGAACGCTCAAGTCGTTCGTTCGATGATTCCACTTTCAGAGATGTTCGGTTACGCTACTGGTCTTCGTTCACGCACACAAGGTCGCGGAACGTACTCGATGCACTTCGATCACTACGAAGAAGTACCGAAATCAGTTGCTGAAGAAATCATCAAAAAAGCAAACGGCTAATCCTTCACAGGTTGTCACGCTTTTATGATTAGTGTAAGCTAAGGAAGGTGTACGTTATTCGACGATTCACCTTCCTAGTTATAAAATATTATTAGACACATAGAGGAGGAATTCAGAATGGGTAAAGAAAAATTCGACCGTTCTAAACCGCACGTTAACGTTGGTACAATTGGCCACGTCGACCACGGTAAAACAACTTTAACAGCAGCTATCTCAGCTGTACTTGCAAAAGCACAAGGTAAAGCTGCAACTAAGTTTGACCAAATCGATGGTGCTCCAGAAGAGCGCGAGCGCGGTATCACTATCGCAACAGCTCACATCGAGTACGAAACAGAAAAACGCCACTATGCACACGTTGACTGCCCAGGTCACGCTGACTATGTTAAAAACATGATCACTGGTGCTGCACAAATGGACGGCGCGATCCTCGTTGTTTCTGCAACTGATGGTCCAATGCCACAAACACGTGAGCACATCTTGCTTTCACGTCAAGTAGGTGTTCCTTTCATCGTAGTATTCATGAACAAAGTCGACATGGTTGACGACGAAGAGCTTCTTGAACTCGTTGAAATGGAAATCCGCGAACTTCTTTCTGAGTACGACTTCCCAGGCGATGACCTCCCAGTTATCCAAGGATCTGCTCTCGGCGCGCTTAACGGCGAAGCTAAATGGGAAGAAAAAATCATGGAACTCATGACAGCTGTTGATGAGTACATCCCTGAGCCAACTCGTGACACTGAAAAAGACTTCATGATGCCAGTTGAGGATGTTTTCTCAATCACTGGTCGTGGTACAGTAGCTACTGGCCGCGTTGAGCGTGGAGTTCTTAAAGTCAACGACGAAGTTGAAATCGTTGGTCTTCACGAAGAAACTAAAAAATCAGTATGTACTGGTGTAGAGATGTTCCGTAAGCTTCTTGACTATGCTGAAGCTGGCGACAACATCGGAGCACTTCTCCGTGGTGTATCACGTGACGACATCGAGCGTGGACAAGTTCTCGCGAAACCAAACACAATCACACCGCACAAAACTTTCAAAGCGCAAGTTTACATCCTTTCAAAAGAAGAGGGTGGCCGTCACACGCCATTCTTCGGTAACTACCGTCCACAGTTCTACTTCCGTACAACTGACGTAACTGGTATGTGCCAACTTCCTGAAGGAACTGAAATGGTAATGCCTGGGGACAACATCGAATTGACTGTTGAACTCATCGCGCCAATCGCTCTTGAAAAAGAAACTCGTTTCTCAATCCGTGAAGGTGGCCGTACAGTAGGCGCTGGATCAGTTACAGAAATCGTTGAGTAATTTTTAAGATTTAAAGGTCTTCCGTCTCCCGTGACGGAAGGCCTTTTTTCATTTCTTTGAAAACAGTCTTGCAACATGGTCAGACATCTTATATACTGAGGAAAGTGTTTGTGCGAGTGGTGAGAGACTTGAAAACAAATTCTATTTTTATTTTACTTGCATTCCTGCTTGGAATTAAGTAAACTAGGATATGTTGGTCACAAACACAACGCGATGAAGCGGGAGGTTATGACACACCAGGCGGCATTGCCATGGCTAGTGTGGAAATTTCCGCGGAGAATGTCTATTTACAAAATAGGCGAAAAGGAGGGAAACAACATGGCAAATGAAAAAATTCGGATCCGTTTGAAAGCATACGATCACCGCGTGCTTGATCAATCGGCTGAGAAAATTGTCGAAACAGCAAAACGTTCTGGTGCTACTGTATCTGGTCCGATCCCACTCCCAACGGAGAAAGCGATCTACACAGTACTTCGTGCCGTTCACAAGTACAAAGATGCTCGTGAGCAGTTCGAAATGCGTACACACAAACGTTTGATCGACATCGTTAACCCAACACCGAAAACAGTTGATGCGCTTATGCGTCTTGAACTTCCATCGGGCGTTGACATCGAAATCAAACTTTAATTTTTCTTCTATAAATAGTTGATACTAGCCAGAAGATCAAAATCATTCAATATTAGGAGGTGTATCTCATGGCTAAAGGAATCTTAGGAACTAAACTCGGTATGACACAAATCTTCAACGAGTCAGGCGAAGTAGTACCAGTTACTGTCGTTTCAGTAGAAGGTAACGTTGTTCTTCAATTGAAGACAATGGAAGTGGACGGTTACGAAGCAGTCCAACTCGGCTTTGGTGATATCAAAGAAGGTCGTCAAAACAAACCGCAAAAAGGTCACGCAGCGAAAGCTAGTGCGACACCTAAGCGCTTCATTAAAGAAATCCGTACATCTGTAACAGATTTCGAAATCGGTCAAGAGATTAAAGCAGATACTTTCGCTGCAGGCGAAATGGTTGATGTAACAGGTACGTCGAAAGGTAAAGGTTTCGCTGGAGCAATCAAGCGTCACAACCAATCACGTGGTCCAATGGCTCACGGTTCGCGTTACCACCGTCGCCCAGGTTCAATGGGTCCTGTCGCTCCAAACCGTGTATTCAAAGGGAAATTGCTCCCAGGACGCATGGGTGGAGAGCAAGTCACTGTTCAAAACCTTGAAATCGTAAAAGTTGATGTAGAACGCGGCTTACTCCTCGTCAAGGGTGCTATCCCAGGCGCACGTAAGAGCCAAGTTGTCGTCAAAACTGCGGTAAAAGGCAACTAATTTGTTTGCAAGGAAAGGAGGAATAACGAATGCCTAAAGTAGCTTTGCTTAACCAAACAGGTACACAAGTTGGAGACATCGAGTTGGCAGATGCCGTTTTCGGAATCGAGCCAAACGAAGCAGTCGTATACGATGCAATCGTCATGCAACAAGCTTCACGTCGCCAAGGTACACATGATACAAAAGGTCGCTCGGAAGTTCGCGGTGGCGGCCGTAAACCATGGAAACAAAAAGGTACTGGTCGTGCACGCCAAGGTTCGATCCGTTCGCCACAATGGGTTGGCGGTGGAACAGTCTTCGGTCCAACACCACGTTCGTACGCTTATAAACTTCCTAAAAAGGTTCGTCGTCTCGCATTACGTTCAGCACTTTCTTCGAAAGTCGCTAACAACGAGTTCATCGTTCTTGAAGGATTGACAATCGATGCTCCGAAAACAAAAGACATGATTTCGGTCTTCGCTGCTCTTTCAATCGAACGTAAAGTCCTCGTCGTTACTGCTGATTACAACGAGACAGTCGTTCTTTCAACACGCAACATTCCTGGTGTCACAGTCGTTGACGCTGCTGGAGTAAACGTCCTTGATCTTGTCGCACACGACAAAGTCATCTTCACGAAGGATGCTGTTGCGAGAGTAGAGGAGGTGCTTGCATAATGGCAAACGCACACGACATTATCAAACGTCCTGTAATTACTGAACGCTCAGTGAACCAAATGGCTGAGAAAAAGTACACGTTCGAAGTAGACGTAAAGGCATCTAAGACGCAAATCAAAGATGCAGTTGAAGCGATCTTCGGCGTTAAAGTTGAAAAAATCAACACACTTATCTCAAAACCAAAAGCAAAACGCGTAGGTCGTCACGCTGGTTACACAGCACGCCGCAAAAAAGCGGTCGTCACGCTTACTGCAGATAGCAAAGAACTCGATTACCTCGGTTAATCGGTACTCTGTAGAAAAGGAGGGAACTCTCGATGGGAATTAAAAAGTTTAAACCGACCACTAACGGTCGTCGTAATATGACTGCGCTTGACTTTGCTGAGATTACGGCTTCACGTCCTGAAAAATCGTTAACTGAAAAGCTTTCGAAAAAGGGCGGACGTAACAACCAAGGTCGCTTGACAGTACGTCACCAAGGTGGCGGACACAAACGTAAATACCGTATCATCGACTTCAAACGGAACAAGGATGGCATCGCTGGCCGTATCGCTACAATCGAGTACGATCCGAACCGCTCTGCAAACATCGCTCTTGTCCACTACATCGATGGTGAAAAACGCTACATCCTCGCACCTAAAGGATTGAAAGTTGACATGCAAGTCATGTCAGGAGTTGAGGCTGACATTAAAGTCGGTAACGCTCTTCCACTTTCAAACATCCCAGTTGGTACATTGATCCACAACATCGAACTTAAGCCAGGTAAAGGTGGTCAGCTCGTTCGTTCAGCTGGTACTTCTGCTCAGCTTCTCGGTAAAGATGGTAAATACGCGATCGTTCGTCTCCAATCAGGCGAAACACGTATGATCCTTGCTACTTGCCGTGCAACAGTCGGCGCTGTCGGTAATGAAGAGCACGAGCTCGTCAATATCGGTAAAGCTGGTCGTTCACGCTGGCTCGGAAAACGTCCTACAGTTCGTGGTTCTGTAATGAACCCAGTTGATCACCCACACGGTGGTGGTGAAGGACGTGCTCCAATCGGTCGTTCGGGCCCACTTACTCCTTGGGGTAAACCGGCACTCGGATACAAAACTCGTAAGAAAAACAAAGCGAGCGATAAATATATCGTCCGTCGTTCTAAAAAATAATTACGTGATTTCTGAACGGTTCGCAGGAACCGTTCCTGAATCATGCCAAAGGGAGGTACAACTATGGGTCGCAGCTTGAAAAAAGGTCCATTTGCAGATCACCATTTGCTCGCTAAGGTTGACAAAGCCAACGAAGCTGGTGACAAGCATGTTATCAAAACTTGGTCACGCCGTTCTACAATCTTCCCAGAGTTCATCGGTCACACGATCGCTGTCTACGATGGTCGTAAACACGTACCGGTTTACGTGACAGAAGATATGGTCGGTCACAAACTTGGTGAATTCGCGCCAACACGTTCTTACAAAGGACATGCTGGAAACGATAAGAAGACTAAACGTTAATCTGAGGGGAGGTACTCATTATGCAATCAAAAGCATCGGCTAATATGGTTCGCATTGCTCCTCGTAAGGCACGTCTAGTAGTAGACTTAATCCGCGGGAAGCAAATCGGTGAAGCACTTTCGATTCTTGCTTACACGAACAAGGCAGCAACGCCAATCGTTGAGAAAGTATTGAAATCGGCAATCGCGAACGCTGAGCACAACTTCGACATGAACATCGAAAACCTCGTAGTAACAGAGGCTTACGTCAACGAAGGTCCAACGCTCAAACGTTTCCGCCCACGTGCAATGGGTCGCGCAAGCCGCATCAACAAACGTACGAGCCACGTTCACATCGTGGTATCTGAAAAATAAGGAGGGATTACCGTGGGTCAGAAGATTAACCCAACTGGTCTTCGCGTAGGTATCATCAAAGACTGGGAATCACGTTGGTTCGCAGATAAAGACTATGCTGATCTCCTTCATGAAGACTACGTAGTTCGTGAATATATCGAAAAACGTCTTAAAGACGCTAGTGTCTCTAAAGTTGAAATCGAGCGCGCAGCAAACCGCTTGAACATTTCACTTCACACTGCTAAACCTGGTATGGTTATCGGTAAAGGCGGTTCTGAAATCGAAACGCTTCGTACAGACATCACTAACCTTGCAAAAGGCAAACGCGTTCACGTTAACGTCGTTGAAGTGAAAAACCCGGATGCAGTTGCTAAACTTGTCGCTGAGAACATCGCACGCCAACTTGAAGGCCGTGTATCGTTCCGTCGTGCAATGAAGCAATCAATCCAACGCTCTATGCGTTCAGGTATCAAAGGAATCAAGACTGAAGTTTCTGGTCGTCTTGGCGGCGCTGATATCGCTCGTTCAGAGAAGTATTCAGAAGGAACAGTTCCACTTCATACACTCCGTGCAGACATCGATTACGGTACTGCTGAAGCTGATACAACTTACGGCAAAATTGGCGTAAAAGTATGGCTCCACCACGGTGAAGTGCTTCCTACGAAAAAAGCAGCATCTAACGAACAATAATCCACATCCGTCTAGGGAAGGAGGCAACACAACATGTTGTTACCAAAACGTGTAAAATATCGTCGTGTTCACCGCGGCAACATGCGTGGTAAAGCGAAACGTGGTACTACAGTACACTTCGGCGAGTTCGGTATCCAAGCTCAAGAAGCTAGCTGGATCACTAGCCGTCAAATCGAATCAGCGCGTATCGCGATGACTCGTTATATGAAACGTGGTGGTAAAGTGTGGATCAAGATTTTCCCACATAAACCATACACTAAAAAACCTCTTGAAGTCCGAATGGGTTCAGGTAAAGGTGCTCCGGAGGGCTGGGTTGCAGTCGTCAAACCGGGGAAAGTAATGTTTGAAATCGCAGGAGTATCGGAAGAGATCGCACGCGAAGCTCTCCGTCTTGCATCACACAAACTTCCAGTAAAATGTAAGTTCGTAAAACGTGAAGAAAATGGTGGTGATACGAATGAAAGCAACTGATCTCCGTCAGCAAACTACAGAAGAGCTCAACGGTAAAGTCGGTTCGTGGAAAGAAGAGTTGTTCAACCTTCGTTTCCAACTTGCGACTGGTCAGCTTGAGAACCCTGCTCGTATCCGTGAAGTGCGCAAGTCGATTGCACGCGCGAAAACCGTTCTTCGTGAACGCGAACTCGGCATCAACAACGCATAATTCACTCGGATTCTGAGAGGAGGAACACTCAATGGAACGCACTAACAACCGCAAAGTGTTAACTGGACGCGTCGTATCTGACAAAATGGATAAAACGATCGTAGTTACAGTTGAGACTAAAGTAAAGCACAAGCTCTACGGCAAACGCGTAAACTACTCTAAGAAGTACAAAACGCATGATGAAAACAACACAGCTAAAATCGGTGACGTTGTACGCATTCAAGAAACACGTCCACTTTCTAAAGACAAACGTTTCCGTCTCGTAGAAGTCGTCGAAAAAGCAGTAATCATCTAAACTCTAATTAGTTCGGATGAATAAACATCCGGAGGGAGGTACAATCGTATGATTCAACAAGAATCTCGCTTGAAAGTAGCAGACAACTCAGGAGCTCGTGAAGTCTTGACGATCAAAGTCCTCGGTGGATCTGGTCGCAAAACTGCTAACATCGGTGACGTAATTGTTTGCACAGTTAAACAAGCAACACCAGGTGGCGTTGTCAAAAAAGGTGAAGTTGTACGCGCAGTAGTCGTTCGTACTAAACGTGGCGTTCGTCGTAAAGACGGTTCGTACATCCGTTTTGACGAAAATGCAGCAGTCATCATCAAAGATGATAAAAGCCCACGTGGCACACGTATCTTCGGACCAGTCGCACGCGAACTTCGTGAAAAAGACTTCATGAAGATCGTCTCGTTGGCACCGGAAGTACTTTAATTCCAAAGAATTCCTACAAGGAGGTGCTCTAACGATGCATGTCAAAAAAGGTGATAAAGTTCAGGTTATGACTGGTAAAGATAAAGGCAAACAAGGTGTTGTCCTTACTGCTATGCCTAAAAAAGATCGCGTTATCGTCGAAGGCGTTAACATGATCAAAAAACACTCAAAACCTTCTCAACTCAACCCGCAAGGCGGAATTGTCGAGAAAGAAGCACCGATTCACGTATCGAACGTTATGCTCATCGACCCTAAGACAGGAAACCCAACACGCGTTGGTTTCACTGTGGTTGACGGCAAGAAAGTACGTATCGCTAAAAAATCGGGCGAAGCTTTAGATAAATAAGAAGATTTAAAGAAAGGAGGTCCACTTTCTGATGAACCGTTTAAAAGCTAAATACCAAGACGAAATCGTCAAAGTAATGATGGAGAAATTCAACTATACTTCTGTAATGCAAGCGCCGAAAGTCGATAAGATCGTAATCAACATGGGTGTTGGTGACGCTGTTACGAACACGAAAGCACTTGACATGGCAGTCGAAGAGCTTCAGCTCCTCACTGGTCAGAAGCCACTCATCACGAAAGCTAAGAAATCAATCGCTGGTTTCAAACTTCGTGAAGGTATGCCAATCGGCGCGAAGGTAACACTTCGTGGAGAGCGCATGTATGAGTTCCTCGACAAGTTGATCAACGTGTCACTTCCACGTGTACGTGACTTCCGTGGTGTATCGAAGAAATCATTCGATGGCCGTGGTAACTACACGCTAGGCGTGAAGGAACAATTGATCTTCCCAGAGATCGACTACGATCGCGTATCTAAAGTCCGTGGTATGGACATCGTTATCGTTACAACTGCTAATACGGATGAAGAGTCACGTGAGCTTCTCACAGCACTCGGCATGCCATTCCAAAAATAAGGGAGGCCGCACACATGGCTAAGAAATCAATGATCGCACGTGAAGTAAAACGCCAAGCACTCGTCGAGCGCTACGCTGAACAACGCGCAGAATTGAAAGCACAAGGCGACTACATCGGCTTGAGCAAACTCCCACGTAACTCTTCAGCGGTTCGTTTACACAACCGTTGCAGTATCACTGGCCGTCCACACGGTTACATTGGTAAATTCGGTATCAGCCGTATTAAGTTCCGTGATCTTGCTCATAAAGGTCAAATCCCTGGTGTTAAAAAAGCAAGCTGGTAATTCATTAAAGTTGTGAAAGGAGGTACATCGCATGGTTATGACAGATCCGATTGCAGATATGCTTACACGCATTCGTAATGCAAACATGGTTCGCCATGAGAAGTTGGAAATGCCAGCTTCTACAATCAAACGTGAAGTCGCTGAAATCCTCAAACGTGAAGGTTTCATCCGCGATGTTGAATATCTCGAGGACAGCAAACAAGGTACGCTCCGCGTATTCCTTAAGTACGGCGCAAGCAACGAACGCGTCATCACTGGACTCAAACGTATCTCGAAACCAGGTCTTCGCGTTTACGCGAAAGCTGATGAAATCCCGAAAGTACTCGGTGGTCTCGGAATCGCTATCGTTTCAACATCTAAAGGTGTTATGACAGACAAAGAAGCTCGCCAACAAAAAGTCGGCGGCGAAGTGATCGCATACATCTGGTAATTCACGCATAAAAAGAACGGAGGTGTCTTAAATGTCACGTATTGGTAAAAAGCCAGTCGTTATCCCAGCAGGCGTTACAGTAACAGTTGAAAACAGCACAGTTACGGTAAAAGGTCCTAAAGGTGAACTCACTCGTGAGTTCAACCCGACTATGGCTATCAACGTAGAAGGTAATGAATTGACTGTCACTCGTCCAAACGACGAGAAAGCTAACCGTACAATCCACGGAACGACTCGTGCGCTTATCGCGAACATGGTCGAAGGTGTAAACAACGGTTTCGCTAAGACACTCGATATCCAAGGTGTTGGTTACCGTGCTCAAAAGCAAGGTAACAAAATCGTACTCAACCTCGGTTATTCACACCCAATCGAGTACACTCCGGAACAAGGCATTGAAGTCGAAGTTCCTACGAATACGCAAATCATCGTCCGCGGAATCAGCAAAGAGCGTGTTGGACACGTTGCTGCATTGATCCGTTCGTACCGTCAGCCTGAGCCGTACAAAGGTAAAGGAATTCGTTACAGTGATGAAGTCGTCCGTCGTAAAGAAGGTAAAACAGGTAAGTAATTCGTTAAGACGAATTGACCGGAAAGGAGTGGCATAAATGATCTCAAAGGCAAACAAAAATGCTACGCGTAAAAAGCGTCATGGTCGTGTACGTCGTACAATCATCGGGACTGCAGCTCGTCCACGTTTGAATGTATTCCGTTCGAACAAGAACATTTACGTACAAGTCATTGACGATGCAACACATGCAACACTCGCATCTGCATCATCACTCGACCTTGAAAAAGGCAACACGACTGACGCTGCATCAGCAGTTGGTAAGCTTGCAGCTGAACGCGCTCTTGAAAAAGGTATTGAAACAGTCGTTTTCGACCGTGGAGGATACCTCTATCATGGACGTATTAAAGCAGTAGCTGAAGCAGCTCGTGAAGCTGGTCTCAAATTCTAATAGAAAAGGAGGGAACCTCTACATGCGCCAGTTAGAAATTAACATGGATCAACTCGAAGAACGCGTTGTTACTGTAAACCGCGTCGCGAAAGTAGTAAAAGGTGGCCGTCGCTTCCGTTTTGCTGCACTCGTCGTCGTAGGTGACAAGAATGGTCACGTAGGTTTCGGTACGGGTAAAGCTCAGGAAGTGCCTGAAGCGATCCGTAAAGCAATCGAAGATGCAAAGAAAAACATGGTTAACGTTCCAATCGTTAACACTACAATTCCACACGAAATCAACGGAATTTTCGGTGCAGGTCACGTCTTCTTGAAACCTGCTTCTGAAGGTACTGGAGTCATCGCTGGTGGCCCAGTTCGTGCGGTTCTCGAATTAGCGGGAATCAACGACATTCTTTCGAAATCACTTGGATCAAGCACTCCAATCAACATGGTTCGTGCGACTGTTAAAGGTCTCACTTCACTTAAACGTGCTGAAGACGTTGCGAAACTCCGCGGTAAAACCGTCGAAGAACTTCGCGGTTAAGAAAGGGAGGGAATACAGATGGCGAAACTCGCAGTTACCCTCACACGCAGCATGATCGGTCGTCCGGAGAACCAACGCGTTACTACTCGTACGCTTGGTCTCCGTAAGATGCACCAAACTGTTGTCGTACCTGACAACGCTGCTATGCGTGGGATGATTAACCACGTGTCACACTTATTGACAGTTAAAGAAATTCAAGAGTAATACGTTTGATATAATTTTATGAGGAGGTGCCCCACTATGAAACTCCATGAATTGAAACCAGCTGCTGGTTCACGTTCAGAACGCAACCGTGTAGGTCGCGGTATGTCTTCTGGTAACGGTAAGACTTCTGGCCGTGGTCACAAAGGTCAAAAAGCTCGTTCAGGCGGTGGTGTTCGTCCAGGTTTCGAAGGTGGACAAAACCCACTTTTCCGTCGTTTACCAAAACGCGGCTTCAACAACCCGACTCGTAAAGAGTTCGCGGTTATCAACCTTGACACACTTAACCGTTTTGAAGATGGAACGGAAGTAACACCAGAACTTCTTATCGAGACTCGCGCAGTCAAAGGTATGAAGGATGGCGTGAAGATCCTTTCTAACGGTAAGATTGAAAAGAAACTGACAGTAAAAGCTCACAAGTTCTCCGAAGCTGCGAAGCAAGCGATCGAAGCTGCCGGCGGTACGGTTGAGGTGATCTAATGTTTCAAGCGATCTCCAATATGTGGCGCGTAGCCGACATTCGTCGGCGCATTCTCTTTACCTTGGCTCTGATTATCGTGTTCCGTATCGGAGCACATATCCCGGTGCCGATGGTAAACACTGAAGTATTCAAGATCGACCAGAATGGTATTCTTGGTTTCTTGAATTCCTTCGGCGGGAATGCTTTGCAGAATTTCTCACTCTTTGCGATGGGAATCATGCCGTATATCACGGCCTCGATCGTTGTCCAACTCTTACAGATGGACGTTGTTCCAAAGTTTGCCGAATGGGCAAAACAAGGAGAGGCGGGCCGTAAGAAGTTAGCAACGGTAACGCGCTATGGAACGATCGTACTCGGCTTAGTCCAAGCGTTTGGAATCGCGCTTGGATTTAACCGTATCTACCCAGGTCTTGTCGATGAGCAATACGGCACCTGGACGTACGTTATGATTGCACTTGTTTTGACGGCGGGTACCGCATTCTTGATGTTCCTCGGTGAACTCATCACGGAGAAGGGCATTGGTAACGGGATATCAATGATCATCTTCGCTGGGATTGTCGCAGGCTTCCCGAACGCGTTCCGTCAGATCTACGAAACAAAGCTCCAAAATGCAGGGGATGCTTTGTTTGTCAATGTGCTTTATATCGTACTGTTGCTTTTAATCATCATTGCGGTCATCGTCGGAGTCATCTATGTGCAGCAAGCTGCCCGTAAGATTCCGATTCAGTACGCTAAGCGTACGGTGAACCGTGCACCAGTAGGCGGTCAATCGACACACTTGCCGATTAAACTGAATGCTGCTGGTGTTATCCCAGTTATCTTCGCTGTATCGTTCATGGTGACGCCACCAACGGTTGCAAGTTTCTTTGCAAGTCCGGAAAATGCGACGAAGATCCGTGACATTTTCGACTATACGAGTCCAATCGGTATGTCGATCTATGTGGCACTGATCATTGCATTTTCTTACTTCTATACATTTGTTCAGGTTAACCCGGAACAAATGGCAGAGAACCTTCAAAAGCAAGGCGGATACATTCCTGGTATTCGTCCTGGTAAGCAAACGGAACAGTACATCACGAAGATCCTGTATCGTCTGACATTCTTCGGCTCACTCTTCCTCGCTGTCATCGCGGTGACGCCAACGTTCTTTATTAAGTTCGCTGGTTTACCGAACTCGGTGCAGATTGGTGGAACAAGCCTGTTGATCGTCATCGGTGTAGGTCTTGAGACGATGAAACAGATTGAAAGTCAACTGGTTAAACGACACTACAAAGGCTTTATCCGATAAGGCGGGAGGAAGGGGACCATCCCTTTCCTTTCTGTTGTGTCTATAGAGTCTATAGAAGTGGAGGCTACCGACATGAATCTTGTATTGATGGGCTTGCCGGGTGCTGGAAAAGGAACGCAGGCTGCGAAAATTATCGAAGACTACGCCATTCCACACATCTCGACAGGCGACATGTTCCGTGCGGCGATCAAAGATCAAACACCGCTCGGGCAGGAAGCGAAATCGTACATGGATAAAGGGGAACTCGTTCCGGACGAAGTCACAATCGGCATCGTACGTGAGCGTCTCGCCAAAGAAGACTGTGCCAATGGTTTTCTTCTTGACGGTTTCCCACGCACAGTGAAACAAGCGGATGCTCTTGAAGTATTGCTTGCGGATCTAAATAAACAAATCGATCACGTCGTTCACATCGGTGTGAACCCGGAGAAACTTGTCCCTCGTTTGACAGGCCGCCGGATTTGCCCGACATGTGGAGCAACGTATCACGTCATCTATAACCCGCCAAAAGTGGAGGGTGTCTGTGATATCGACGGATCAGCACTTGTTCAACGTGAAGATGATCAAGAAGAAACGGTTCGCCGTCGTCTTGAAGTCAACGTCGCTCAAGCGCAACCTTTGATTGACTTTTACGCTGAAAAAGGGTATCTTCGTAATTTGGACGGTGATCGTCCGATTAATGAAGTTTATTCCGATGTTCAAGCACTTCTTGGTGATCAGTAATGATCATTACGAAAGCGCCGCGTGAAATCGACATCATGCGTCAGGCAGGACAAATCGTCGCCCGGACGCATAAGGAGTTGCAAGCTCATATTCGTCCAGGGATCACAACGGGGCAACTCGATGCGATTGCTGAACGTTATATTCGAAGTCAAGGGGCAACACCATCGTTTAAAGGTTATAATGGGTTTACTGGCAGCATCTGTGCTTCAGTAAATGAAGAACTTGTCCATGGTATTCCGGGTGACCGCGTACTCCACGATGGAGACATCATCTCGATTGATATCGGGGCGGAGTATAACGGATATCACGGAGATTCAGCCTGGACATATCCGGTAGGTACAATCTCTGAAGAGACGAAGCGGTTACTTGACGTAACTGAAGAATCTCTGTATAAAGGATTGGAGCGCGCCAAAGCCGGCGTGCACCTGACAGATATTTCGCATGCGATTCAGTCACATGTTGAAGCAGCGAATTTTTCTGTAGTCCGCGAATATGTGGGCCACGGCGTGGGACAAAATTTGCATGAAGATCCGCAAATTCCACATTATGGACCACCGGGGAAAGGGCCGCGCCTGAAAACTGGCATGACCTTGGCGATTGAGCCAATGGTTAATGTCGGAAAACGCTATGTTCGCACGCTATCCGACAATTGGACGGTAGTGACAGTGGACGGTAGCATGTGCGCCCACTTTGAGCACACCATCGCCATCACAGACGAAGGCTACGAGATCTTAACGGTCGATGCAGAGTGAGCTGTGCGCGTTATTGGTGTCACCTTTCTATAAGCCGCTATCCACTCGTGTTTGTGACCGATGATTCTCTCACGGCTACTGTAGAAAGCCCCTAAGCGCTACAAATCGTCTGGGCTCCCAATCAACTTTATAGAGAAAGGGGTATAATTGATGGCGAAACAAGATGTAATCGAAGTGGAAGGTACGGTTATCGAACCGCTTCCAAACGCGATGTTTAAGGTGGAGTTAGAAAACGGCCACACGGTCCTCGCGCACGTCTCAGGAAAAATTCGGATGCACTTCATTCGGATCCTACCAGGAGATAAAGTAACGGTTGAGTTGTCACCATACGACTTGACTCGCGGACGGATCACATACCGTTTCAAATAAAAACTCCGATTTTTTCAGGAGGAGGTATTCACAATGAAAGTAAGACCTTCGGTTAAACCGATCTGTGAAAAATGTAAAGTTATCCGCCGTAAAGGCAAAGTAATGGTTATTTGCGAAAACCCTAAGCATAAACAAAAACAAGGGTAATTAAACAAGGAGGTGCACACATGGCACGTATTGCTGGTGTAGATATTCCACGTGAGAAACGCATCGTTATCTCACTCACTTACATCTATGGTGTTGGTAAAACAACTGCTCAGAAAGTCTTGAAAGAAGCTGGTATCTCTGAAGATACTCGTACTCGTGAATTGACTGAAGAACAACTCAACCAACTCCGTGATGGATTAGATAAAGTAAAAGTTGAGGGTGACCTTCGTCGTGAAATCTCACTCAACATCAAACGTTTGATCGAAATCGGTTGCTACCGTGGTGTTCGTCACCGTCGTGGTCTTCCAGTTCGTGGTCAAAACACTAAAAACAACTCGCGTACTCGTAAAGGCCCACGCCGTACAGTAGCGAACAAGAAGAAGTAAGGGAGGGTAAACTAAGATGGCAAAACGTAAACAGAATGTTCGTAGTAAACGTAAAGTCAAAAAGAATATTGAATCTGGTATCGTGCATATCCGTTCAACATTCAACAACACAATCGTTACGATCACTGACATGCAAGGGAATGCAATCTCTTGGGCAACTGCAGGTAACATGGGCTTCAAAGGCTCACGTAAATCTACTCCATTTGCTGCGCAACTCGCTTCAGAAACTGCTGCGAAAACAGCAATGGACAACGGTATGCGTACTGTAGAAGTTAACGTTAAAGGTCCTGGTGCAGGTCGTGAAGCTGCAATCCGTGCGCTTCAAGCAATCGGTCTTGAAGTAACAGCGATCCGTGACGTAACTCCAGTTCCACACAACGGTTGCCGCCCTCCAAAACGTCGTCGCGTGTAACCCGTCTTGTACTGCAAAGCGGGAATTCGAGTAGACTTTTGTTGATCGTTTGACCAAGCAAGGCAGTAGAAACGTGCACAAGACGGTTGGCGATTGAACGCGATGGCCAACATGACGATATTCAAGGAGGGGTTCAGATGATCGAAATCGAAAAGCCGAAGATTGAAACGGTCGAATTAAGCGACAACGCTACGTTTGGTAAATTCGTGGTAGAACCGCTTGAGCGTGGATTCGGTACAACGCTTGGTAACTCATTGCGTCGTATCCTATTATCTTCACTTCCGGGTGCTGCAGTCACTGCAGTCCAAATCGATGGCGTTCTTCATGAGTTCTCGACGATTGATGGCGTTGTAGAAGACGTTACCCAAATCATCTTGAACCTCAAGAAACTCGCCCTCAAAGTTTACTCGGAAGAAGAGAAAACACTTGAGATCGATATTCAAGGCGCCGGCGTTGTTACTGCAGCGAACATTACGCATGACAGCGACGTCGAAATCCTCAACCCAGAACTCCACATTGCAACACTTGCAGAAGGTGCATCACTTCATATGCGTCTGACAGCTCGTCGCGGCCGTGGTTACGTTCAGGCTGAAGATAACAAACGGGACGATATGCCAATCGGCGTCATTCCAATTGATTCGATTTACACGCCAATTCAACGTGTAAACTATCAAGTTGAAAAAACACGTGTTGGTCAAGATGCGAGCTTCGATAAGTTGACGCTTGATGTTTGGACGGACGGTTCAATCCGCCCTGAAGAAGCAGTGTCACTCGGTGCAAAAATCATGACAGAACACTTAAACATCTTTGTTGGTCTTACGGACGAAGCGCTCCATGCCGAAATCATGGTCGAAAAGGAAGAGGATCAGAAAGAAAAAGTACTTGAAATGACGATCGAAGAACTCGATCTTTCAGTTCGTTCGTACAACTGTTTGAAACGTGCCGGCATCAATACGGTTCAAGAACTCGCGAACAAGAGCGAAGACGAGATGATGAAAGTTCGTAACCTCGGACGTAAATCTCTCGAAGAAGTTCAAGCGAAGCTCGATGAACTCGGACTGGGCCTACGTAAAGAAGACTAAAACTATTAATTGCACGAAGGAGGGAATCCATCCATGGCATACTCGAAATTAGGCCGTACAAGCTCACAACGTAAGGCACTTTTGCGTGACCTTGCGACTGATCTCATCATCAATGAGCGTATCCAAACTACAGAACAAAAAGCGAAGGAACTTCGTCCAGTCGTTGAGAAACTCATCACTTTAGGTAAACGCGGTGATCTCCACGCTCGTCGTCAAGTTGCATCGTTCGTTCGTCGCGAAGCTGCTGGTCAAAACGAAGCTGGTAAAACACAAGATGCAATCCAAAAATTGTTTGCAGATGTTGCTCCACGTTTTGCTGAGCGTCAAGGTGGTTACACACGTATCATGAAAATGGGACCACGTCGTGGTGACGGCGCAGAAATGGTCATCATCGAACTCGTTTAATTTTTTTAAATGATTCGAATAAAAGGGCAGTGCGTAACTCGCTTCTGCCCTTTTGTTACAAATGAAATTATTTTTGATTTGATGAAGGAGGAGCAGACATGACAAAGCTGATTGAGTTGGAACAGGTGACATACCGTTACCCGGAACAAGAACAACCAGCCTTACGGAATGTCTCTCTTTCGATTCATTCGCAGGAATGGGTCGCGATCGTTGGACACAACGGCTCCGGAAAATCAACGCTGACGAAGCTGTTTAACGGATTGTTGCTTCCTGAAGAAGGAACGGTTACTGTCAATGAGACATTCTCAAGTGCAGTACCGGAGCAACTGTGGGAGATGCGCCGCGCAATCGGTATCGTCTTTCAAAATCCGGATAATCAATTCGTTGGCACGACCGTGCGCGACGACGTGGCATTTGCCCTGGAAAACTGGGGTGTGCCACGCGAGGAAATGGTTCGTCGTATCGACGACAGTCTAGCGCGCGTTGGCCTTACGGATTTTGTTGATCGGGAACCCCATCAACTATCCGGCGGACAGAAGCAGCGTGTCGCAATCGCCTCGGCGCTTGCGATGCGCCCTGATGTTCTCGTGCTCGATGAAGCGACATCGATGCTTGATCCGATTGCACGAACTGAGGTTATGTCGACCGTTCAGGAATTATATGAGCAACACCCGATGGCCGTCGTTGCCATTACACATGAACTCGATGAGGTCTTACGGGCCAGTCGTGTCATTGTCATGGATGCGGGGCAAATCGTTTTAGAAGGGACACCGCAAGAGGTGTTTGCACAATCCGCGTTTCTTGAGCAGATTGGACTAGATGTTCCATTTGTCGTCCGGGTGCAGGAGCAACTTTCAGCACGTGGTCTTACTTATGAGGACACGATACTAGATGAAAGAGACTTGGTGAACCGCTTATGCCAATCTTAATCCAGGAATTAAACTATACGTACCAACTCAATAGTCCGTTTGAACGAGTCGCGCTGCGTGATGTGAATCTTGAGATTCCGTCAGGGGCGCTTGTTGCGTTTGTGGGGCATACCGGTTCCGGGAAATCCACGCTCGTCCAACACATCAACGGCTTGTTGAAACCAACTGCCGGTAAGGTACAGGTCGATGACATCATCATCGAACCGAAACGAAAACAAGATTTAAAAGCGCTCCGTAAACGGGTCGGTCTTGTCTTTCAGTATCCGGAATATCAATTGTTCGAAGAAACCGTCCTGAAGGATGTCATGTTTGGTCCAATGAACTTTGGTCATGCACCGGCAGAGGCAGAACGGTTAGCGAAAGATGCCTTACGTACCGTCGGACTCGATGAAGTCTTCTGGTCACGTTCTCCGTTTGACCTGTCTGGTGGGCAAATGAGGCGTGTTGCGATTGCGGGCGTACTCGCTAGTCAACCAGACGTGTTGATCGTCGATGAACCAACAGCGGGACTTGATCCGCAAGGACGAAAGCAAATGCTGTCTCTTTTTGCTGAGTTGCATGCGCAATCAGGAATGACCTTGCTGTTGATCACACACGATATGGATCAGGTCCTTGAGTATACGAACCGGGTCGTCGTCATGGAAGAGGGACAAGTCGCGTATGACGGAGAACCAATGGGTCTATTCCGTCAAGAAACGTTACTGCGTCAATTCCATCTCGATTTACCCCACGTTTTGGCGTTTGCCTGGAAGATGGCCGATCAATTGAAACAGCCGCGCCCGTCACTTCAGACGGAAGCGGAATTGATTGAATGGATTTTACGTGTACGGGGGGACGGACGATGATCGTAGGACAACATATACCAGGAACGTCGTATTTACATCGTTCGTCGGCCGTCGCGAAAATCATTTTTGCCTTTTGTTTCATTCCCCTTGTCTTTTTAGCCAATAATGCGGCAACGAATATTTTTTTACTGCTGTTTACGTTTTTTGCGTTAGCGAGTAGTAAATTACCGATTCGTTACGTCTTAAAGGGGCTGCGACCAATCTTATTCTTAATCGTCTTTACGTTTATCATTCAACTGTTGTTTACGCGTGAAGGGGCCATTCTGTTTGAATTTGGATGGTTCAGGATTTATGAAGAAGGATTGCGTCTTGCCATCATCGTTTCGCTCCGGTTTTTTTATCTTGTGTCGATTACGACACTCGTCACGTTGACGACGTCGCCGATCGAACTGACGGATGCGATTGAGTTATTATTGAAACCGTTTAAAGTCGTCCGTGTCCCGACGCACGAGATTGCCTTGATGTTGTCGATTTCCCTTCGTTTCCTGCCGACCCTGGCAGAAGAGACGGAAAAAATCATGAAGGCGCAGCAGGCACGGGGTGTCGATTTATCGGCGGGTCCGATCAAAGAGCGCTTGCGGGCCATCATTCCTTTGCTGATTCCACTCTTCATCTCGGCGTTTAAACGGGCAGAAGATCTGGCGACGGCAATGGAAGCCCGCGGATACCGGGGCGGCGAAGGACGGACGAGACTCCGTGAGTCCAAATGGACAGGTCGTGATACGGGACTGATCGTCCTTCTGATCGTCCTCGGACTGTTGCTGGTGTATTTACGGGGAGGATTTTGATGCGACGCTTTAAATGTACGATTCAGTATGACGGAACGGACTATTCCGGGTATCAAGTGCAACCGAACGGTCTGACGATTCAGGAAGTCCTCGAGAAGACGCTTGGACGGATGCACAAGCACCCGGTCAAGGTCATCGGTTCCGGACGTACGGATGCCCGTGTGCACGCACAGGGACAAGTCATTCATTTTGATACGGAGCTTTCGATTGCACCGGCAAGCATGGTGAAGGCTTTAAATACGTTATTACCGGACGATATTCGTGTTCGGGACTGTAAAGAGGTCGCTTCTGACTTCGAAGCAAGGTATGATGTAGTAGGGAAAGAGTACCGGTACTTCGTGCGCCGGACGGAAAATGCGTTTCGGCGTCATCAATCCGTCCTGATTCCGTATTCGCTCGATGTTGCGCAAATTCGTCTGGGATTAGCGCATTTAGTCGGGACTCATGACTTTAGTTCGTTCTGTGTCGCGAAGACAGAGACGGACAATCGTGTTCGGACGATTTATGAAGCGGAACTGATCGAACAAGGGGAAGAACTGATTTTTCGTTTTCAAGGAAGCGGTTTTCTCTACAATCAGATCCGGATCATGGTCGGCACGTTGCTTGATGTCGGACGCGGTCGATTTGCCCCGGATGACATCAAACGGATGCTCGAAGCGAAGGATCGAAACGTCGCTGGTGTGACGGCACCACCGCACGGGTTATACCTTTGGGAAGTTTTCTACCCAGAGTCTAAAAAAGGCATTTGACATTAGCCGCTAAAAAACATACAATGTTTATTGGCATTTCATTTATTATGAAACCACAATCTTAGCCCCGTACACCTAAGATTCTGATAGATTCAAACAGTGAATAAATGAAAAATCAAAAAAGAAATTTTTAAATTCCTTAGGAGGTATTTTACATGCGCACAACTTTCATGGCGAAAGCTACTGATGTAGAACGCAAATGGCTCCTTATCGACGCAGAAGGCAAAACACTCGGTCGTCTTTCGAGCGAAGTTGCTTCACTTCTCCGCGGTAAGCACAAACCTACGTTCACACCACACGTTGACTGTGGGGATCACGTTATCCTCATCAACGTTGAGAAAATCGTTTTAACTGGTAACAAACTCGACAAAAAGGTCTACTACCGTCACTCTGGTCATCCAGGCGGCTTGAAGCAGACTGTCGCACGCGACTTACTCGCTAACAAACCTGAGCGTATGCTTGAACTCGCGATCAAAGGGATGCTTCCAAAAGGTAGCCTCGGTCGTCAAATGTTCAACAAACTCCACGTTTACGCTGGAGATACTCATAAGCAAGAAGCACAACAACCAGAAGTTTACGAACTTCGCGGTTAATTAATACGAATTTAGGAGGAACTACACGATGGCAGATGTACGTTACTACGGCACTGGTCGCCGTAAACACGCGGCAGCTCGCGTTTTCCTCGTTGCTGGAGACGGTAAAGTCACAGTTAACGGGCGCGATATCAGCGAATACTTCGGTTATGAAACATTAATCATGACTGCAAAAGAACCACTTGTACTCACAGAAACAGAAGGCAAATACGATATCATGGTAACGGTCAAAGGCGGCGGCTTCACTGGTCAAGCAGGCGCAATCCGTCACGGTATCTCACGTGCTCTTCTTCAAGCGGATCCAGACTTCCGTGGAACACTTAAAGCTAAAGGTTTCCTCACACGCGATGCTCGTATGAAAGAACGTAAAAAATACGGTCTTAAAGCAGCACGTCGTGCACCTCAGTTCTCAAAACGTTAATCGTTTTATCTCTCATCCTTACGGGTGGGAGATTTTTTTTGGATCAATCGCCTATGTGAGCGGAAATGCTCTGGTACTTGAAAGGCAACTGAATAAACCTATTGTGTATACCGGATTCGGTTTTCGGGAACAGTCTACAAAGGAGTGTGGTGAACGATGACCGTATCAGTCAGTTGGTTAATAGAACGGGCCAACCGGAAACTGAATGTTCCGGGACTTTCACCTGAAGTTGCCCGAAAGACGCGACAAGTCATCCGTGAACTTCATGTCAAAGGCATTTATGTCGGGGTGGCGCAAGGATTCCGGTCCTACGCCGAGCAGGAGAAGTTGTATGCACAAGGACGGACAACTCCCGGTGCAATCGTGACGAACGCCCGTGGGGGACAATCGAATCATAACCGGGGGATTGCCGTTGATCTGTTTCAATACTCCATGGACGGGACGGAAGCCATCTTTAATACCGATGCCAACTTTCAGCAAATCGTCCAGGCGATGAAGCGGCACGGTTTCTCCTGGGGCGGAGACTGGAGTGGATTTAAAGACTATCCGCACTTTGAGCTGAACAAAACGACGACGGATGTCTTAGTGCCTTATCCGGGACAACCGCTCTATAAAGGAGCGGTCAATATGAACAGCCGGGACATCGAGCGGATTCAGCGGGCAGTCAAGGCGACTGTCACGAAACGATTTGATGCGGAGACCGTCGATAAGGTACGTGCCTATCAAGCACGTCAAGGATTAGCAGTCGACGGTGTCGTCGGACCGGCGACATGGAATCGGATGTTTTAACTGTGTAGAGGTTCCCTTTTTGCAGTTGTGAAGAGGAGAATCTCTTTTTTGAATCCTTCTTGGCGATTCCTTTGGCGTCGTCAAGGAAATGTCATGCTTTCCGAGTCGAAATGTGCAAGCGCTATCTTATTTTTGTTATACTGAAATGGATTAAATCGAACGTTCTCAGGGGGAAGGCACTATGTTGAATGAACAAGAAATTCGCGAGGTGGTCGGGCAATTGATCGATCCGACGATTGAACGCTCGCTTACAGATACGAACGGGATTCGCGATGTCCGCATCAAAGGAGACTATGTCAGTCTCAAAATCGCGCTGGCACAAGCAGGTTCGGGCGAACAGCTCGCATTACAACAACAGATCGTTAAAGAGTTGAAAGAAAAAGGATTCAAGACGGTTGGCTTACGTTTTGAGGCACTCGGCGACCATGGCATTCAAGCAGCGACGACACCGTCGATTCTCAAACCCGACTCAGGCACGACCTTCATCGCGATTGCTTCCGGTAAAGGCGGCGTCGGAAAATCGACGGTTTCCGTCAACTTGGCAGTTGCCCTCGCACGAGCTGGTAAAAAAGTTGGTTTGATTGACGCGGATATCTATGGATTTAGTGTACCGGACATGATGGGGATCGAAACTCGTCCGACGGTCGTCAACGACCGGATTGTTCCACCTGAACGATTTGGCGTGAAAGTCATCTCGATGGGCTTCTTCGTCGAAGACAATGCACCTGTCATCTGGCGTGGTCCGATGCTTGGGAAGATGTTGAACAACTTCTTCTCTGACGTCGAGTGGGGCGACCTCGATTACTTACTGCTTGATTTACCGCCGGGCACAGGCGACGTGGCACTCGATATTCATTCGATGTTGCCGAGCTGTCAGGAACTGATCGTCACGACACCGCATGCAACTGCGGCATTCGTTGCTGCACGTGCAGGGGCGATGGCAATCAAAACAAACCACCGTTTGCTCGGAATCATTGAGAATATGGCCTATTTCGAGAGCAAGATAACGGGCGAAAAAGAGTATGTGTTTGGTTCAGGCGGCGGAGAGAAGTTGTCAGAAGCGTTAAAAACAGATATTCTAGCTAAGATTCCACTTGGACAGCCGTATGCAAATGACACGGACTTTGCACCGTCGATTTACCGTGACGACCATCCATTTGAAACACACTATAATGAACTCGCAGCGCGTGTCATCGAAAAAGTAGAGGGATAATGAATGAAGACTAGAGGATTTTTGAAGCTGTTTTGGATGACGCTCCTGATCGGGACGCTCGCCGGCTTCGTGTTTAACCTTGTCGCTGAACCGGGTTATGTCCGCAATCAATCGATCAGCGGATATGTTACAGCCCTGGCTTACAGCAGTACATGGACAGCCATCAGTTTGATGGGATTCTTTTCGTATCTGATCCTTCACCGGGTCGGACTCGATATTTTTCGGGGAGCTAAGTTGTGGGACCGGGTTCAAATCGTCTTAATCGCATTTGCGTTATTCGACGGAATCTACCTTCGCGGTCTTGCTTTCGGATTTGAAAAAACAAACCTGTATATCGGAGAGATGGTTGTCTTATTGCTCATTGCGTTTTTTGTCGCTCGGACGAAAGCCCGCGAGACAAACTTCACAGCGTTCGTGCCGACACTCTTTTTGATGACAGTCATCACATTGATTGAATGGGTTCCGGCTCTTCAGGCGACTCAAGACAAGCGGATGTTATGGGCGGCACTTGCCACATTACTTGTTTGTAATGCGTATCAGATTCTGATGTTGCACCGGTTGCAGGAAAAACCGAATTCAGCGAATGCTGCGTCGGGGAAAAGAGCATAAAAGAAAAGGGCGCCGTGCTACCGTTTTATCCGGTCAGAGCAGCGTCCATCTTTTTTTAATGTTTTTTTAGAAAAACAGTTGACGTAAAAAACAAGAGTTGATATATTAATACATGTCGCTGAGGCACACGCCACACAGACACGTCGAAAACGAAAAAAACTTACGAAA
>Ga0308158_10000583_pt1 | contig 53976 bp, 45 predicted proteins | sample PhyBR2_FD_201038 | JGI IMG/M metagenome (GOLD analysis project Ga0308158, IMG submission 201038) | Phyllosphere microbial communities from UC Gill Tract Community Farm, Albany, California, United States - DLSLB.R2 | ecosystem: Host-associated > Plants > Phyllosphere > Unclassified | place: USA... | reverse complement strand
CTATGGTGGGTGGCGATGCCAGCCACCATACGTTTCGCTCACCACCGACCACATTAAGCTTCCCTATGCATTCGAAAATCCTCATCCTCGATTTCGGTTCCCAGGTCACCCAGCTGATCGCCCGCCGCGTGCGCGATGCCGGCGTCTTCTCCGAAGTCTTCCCCTACGACGTCAGCGACGAGTTCGTCCGCAACTACGGCGCCTCGGGCATCATCCTGTCGGGCAGCCACAATTCGACGCTCGAAGGCGACTCGCCACGCGCACCACAAGCGGTGTTCGAAGCTGGCGTGCCCGTGTTGGGCATCTGCTACGGCATGCAGACCATGGCGGCCCAGCTGGGCGGCAAGGTTGAAAACGGCCTGAAGCGTGAGTTCGGCTACGCCGAAGTGCGCGCCCGTGGCCATACCGCGCTGCTCAACGGCATTAACGACTTCGTCACCGACGAAGGCCACGGCATGCTCAAGGTCTGGATGAGCCACGGCGACAAGGTTCTGGACATGCCGGAAGGCTTCAAGCTGATGGGTTCGACCGACAGCTGCCCGATCGCCGCGATGGCCGACGAAGAGCGCCGTTTCTACGCGCTGCAATTCCACCCTGAAGTGACGCACACGACGCAGGGCGAGGCCATCATCGGCCGCTTTGTGCACGAAATCTGCGGTTGCAAGTCGGACTGGAACATGCCGGACTATATCGGCGAAGCCGTCGAAAAGATCCGCGCACAGGTCGGTACCGACGACGTGATCCTGGGCCTGTCGGGCGGCGTCGACTCGAGCGTGGCCGCTGCGCTGATCCACCGCGCGATCGGCGACCAGCTGACCTGCGTGTTCGTCGACCACGGCCTGCTGCGCAAGGACGAAGGCAAGATGGTCATGAGCATGTTCGAAAAGAACCTGGGCGTGAAAGTCATTCGCATCGATGCCGAAGACCAGTTCATGGGCCACCTGGCCGGCGTGAACGATCCCGAGCAGAAGCGCAAGATCATCGGCCGCGAGTTCGTCGAAGTGTTCCAGGTCGAAGCGGGCAAGCTGACCAATGCCAAGTGGCTGGCACAGGGCACGATCTATCCGGACGTCATCGAGTCGGCCGGTAAAGGTAAAAAGGGCCAGACGATCAAGAGCCACCACAATGTGGGCGGCCTGCCAGAGACGCTGAACCTGAAGCTGCTCGAGCCGCTGCGCGAACTGTTCAAGGACGAAGTGCGTAAGCTCGGCGTCGCGCTGGGCCTGCCGCATGACATGGTCTACCGTCACCCGTTCCCGGGTCCCGGCCTGGGCGTGCGCATCCTCGGCGAAGTCAAGAAAGAGTTCGCCGACCTGCTGCGTGAAGCCGATGCGATCTTCATCGAAGAGCTGCGCAACACGCCGTTCGAAGTGCCGCACGTGCCGGGCATCGATGCCGGCAAGGCGCCGCTGAACTGGTATGAAGCGACGAGCCAGGCGTTTGCCGTGTTCCTGCCCGTGAAATCGGTGGGCGTGATGGGCGATGGCCGCACGTATGAGTATGTCGTCGCGCTGCGTGCGGTGCAGACGCTGGACTTCATGACGGCGCAGTGGGCGCATCTGCCGCATGCGTTGATGGGCAAGGTGTCGAACCGCATCATCAATGAGGTGCGGGGGATTAACCGCGTTGTGTATGATATTTCGGGGAAGCCGCCGGCGACGATTGAATGGGAGTGAAGTCTCCTGCTGAAATCATTCTTCGGATGATTTAAGAAAGGCTCGCTTCGGCGAGCTTTTTTTAACGCCTTTGAGATGGCGAGTGGGCCCTGGCGAAGGGATTATCATCATGGCCGAGGCGCTCCGGCGCACAGAGTGGAGCGCGAGTGATGGGGCACGTCCAATAGGGTGGCTCGCCAAGCTTGGACAGGCAAGTGTAGTGCGCGTCTCCATGATGATTTGGTTTACTGGTGCTTACCAGCTTGATTGCTTTCGTCAGCGGAAAGCCATCTCATTTCTGACGCACATGCATTTAGCAGATAATGTAACTAACCAACACATAAGGCAAAAAAGCTGAGAACTTTAGCGCCAGCAACTTCGGTGACACACCAATCAATCCACCAAGCTTGCAGGGAGTAGGGGGCGGCTAAGGCCGATTTTTAAAGGCGCTGGCGCTCTGCAGCGCCCAACCGTAATCGATCAGTTGCCTGCAAATTGACTGGGGCAGATCACATTTACCATTCAGGCGGTTCAAGCGACCAGGCGGGCGCCGCCAGGTTAATCGCAATCACTGCGTCCTGACGGTGCTCCCGCGACTACGGCAATGTCACCTCACCGCTGCAGCCCGCGCTTGCGCAATCCACCCATCAAATTCCTTCTGATGAAACTTGATCCACCCCGACACATGGCGCGCGATATCGGCCTGCGCATTCTCACCGCTACGCATCCGCGCATTCTGCGCATCGATATCGGCGATCGGCAAACGCATCACCTGGAACAGCTTCACGGCGGCCGGGTTCTTCTCAGCCCAGGCACGGTTCACGACAAAGCGCGTCGTGTTGATGGCAAAGCCGTAGTCGCTGCCATCGGCCAAGCGTGTATCGGGCTTGCCCGGATACGCCGTCTTCGGCGCCTGCAGCCATACGACATCCTTGCCCGGAATCAGGACGCCATTGACCCAGTAGGGCGTCCAGGCGTAATACAGGATCGGCGAGCCGCGCTTGAAGCGGCCGATGGTATCGGCGATCAATGCTGAGTAATTACCCTGCACATGCGTGACCGTGCCGCGCAGCTTGAAGCCGTCCATGTGCTGTTCGATCATCGCTTCGCAGCCCCAGCCCGGATTGCAACCGGCCATGTCCGCCTTGCCATCGCCATCGTTGTCAAACAGCTTGGCCAGGCGCGGCTCGCGCAGTTGGCCGATATTGGTGATGCCGTACTTGTCGGCGGTGGCCTTGTCGATCAGGTAGCCCTGGGCTGCCGGCCCGGCGTATTCGCCCGTGCGCAGCAGCTTCGCGTCGCCGCCGGCGTTGTCATAGAAATCCTTGTGCAAGGGATCCCAGTGCACCGCCAGAAACGTGGCGTCGCCGTTGGCAATGGCGATGTGGGCCGTGGGGTATTCCACTTCCTTGATCGGTTGCGGTGCGTAGCCCAGCGCTGCCAGAGCACGGTCGGCCAGCATGGTCTGGAACGTCTCTTCGGCAACCGGGCTTTGCAGCGCTTGCACCTTCATTCCCTTGCCGGGAAGGGCGTCTGCCGGCGTCTGCGCCATGGCCAGGTGAGTACTCAGCGCCAGTGCGCCAAGCGCGATGGTGGCGATCCAGCGAAACATGCGTTGTGACTGATGTTTGATCGTAAATTTTTTCATGCGATGCATTCGTGGTCCTTTTTATGATTGTGGCTTGCCGCGCGTCAGGCGCAGGATGAGCCCGGCCGGGCCGGTCTGGTACCAGTGGCGTACGCCACGGCGTGGCTGTCCCATCGATTGCGTCAAGCGGTCCAGCGTGATTGCCAGCAGCACGATGCCCAGGCCGCCCACGGTTGCCAGACCCATGTCCAGGCGGCCGATGCCACGCAAGACCATCTGGCCCAGACCGCCGACGGCGATCATCGAGGCGATCACGACCATCGACAGCGACAGCATCAGCGACTGGTTGATGCCGGCCATGATCGACGGCATGGCCAGCGGAAACTGGACGCGGGTCAGCAACTGCCACGGCGAGGCACCGTAGGCGCGCGCCGCCTCGATCAGGTCAGGCCGCACCTGGCGAATGCCGAGATTGGTCAGGCGTACCAGCGGCGGCAGGGCAAAGATGATCGTCACGATCACGCCCGGCGCATTACCGATACCAAACAGCATCACTACCGGCACCAGATAGACAAAAGCCGGCGTGGTCTGCATGGCGTCGAGCAGCGGCCGCAGGAGGTTCTGGGCACGGTCGCTGCTGGCCAGGAAAATTCCCAGCGGCAAGCCGATCACCATGCAGAACGCGAGCGAGGTCAGCACCAGCGACAGCGTGATCATGGCGTCGGACCAGATGCCCAGCATCGATACGATCAATAGCGCCACCACAGTGCCGATGGCCAGCGTCCGCGTGGTGAATTGCCAGGCCAGCACGCCGATGACGGCGATCACCGCGAGCGCTGGCGCAGCCAGCAGCAGCGCGCTGACGGCGTCGAGCGTGGCGTCGATGGGCGCGCGCACGATTTGGAAGAATGGGCGGAAATGTTCGACCACCCAGCCCAGTGCGTCGTTGATCCCGGACTGGAGCGACAGCGAGCCGTTCAGCAGATCGGACAGTCCGACGCCGGCCTGATCGGGCGAGGCGGCTGGCGCGGCGTCGAGCCATGAGGTATCGCGCGGTGGCGTCGGCAGCCATGGATTGATCTGCTCAGCTTGTGGGGCGACCGGTTGGGTCGCTGCAGCGGTGCCGGGATTCATGCTTGTCCTTTCGGGTTGTTTGGTGCGGCGATGGGCGGCGTGTCGCGGTCGAGGAACTTCAGCAGGGTGGTCTTGCTGATGGCTCCACGGTATTTGCCATCGTTCGTCACCACGGGCACGCCATACGGCATCTGCGCGACCTGGCCAAACAGGCCGGCCACCGGCTCATCGGCGTCGATGGTGGTGACATCGGGCAGGTAGGCATGTGCCAGGCCCAGCGGGCCGACGTGGCCGTCGAGCGCGCTGCGCAGCGAGTCGGCCGAGACGACGCCCAGGAATTTCTGCTGCGGGTCGACGACGTAGGCATAGGCCCGATCCTGTTCTTCCAGCATCGACAGCGCTGCGCGGGAGCCGCGCGCGGGCGACTCCGACACCACGATCTGGCTTTTACGGGCGATATCGCCGGCCTTGAACACGGCCGCGGCATCCACGCCGCGTACGAAGTTGCGCACGTAGTCGTTGGCAGGCTGGCGCAGGATGTCTTCGGGCGTGCCCACTTGCACGACATGGCCGTCCTTCATGATGGCAACCCGGTCGCCGATGCGCATCGCTTCGTCGAGATCGTGCGAGATGAAGACGATGGTGCGGCGCTTGATCTGCTGCAGGCGCAGCAGCTCCGATTGCATCTCGGTACGCATGATTGGATCGAGCGCCGAAAACGCCTCGTCCATCAGCAGGATGGCGGGATCGCATGCCAGCGCGCGGGCCAGGCCCACGCGTTGCTGCATGCCGCCCGATAATTCGTCCGGGTAGCTGGCGCCATACCCGGCCAGGCCCACCTGGTCCAGCGCCTGCAAGGCCAGCGCATGGCGCTCGGCCTTCGGCGTGCCGGCCAGTTCCATGCCGAACGCCGTGTTGTCGAGCACGGTGAGTTGCGGCAGCAGCGCGAACGACTGGAAGACCATGCTGATGTCCTTGCGGCGCAGCGCGCGCAACTGGGCATCGGGCAGGGTGTTGATATCGTTGCCGTCGATCAGGATGCGTCCGGCGGTCGGTTCGATCAGGCGATTGAGCATCCGCACCATGGTCGATTTGCCCGACCCGGACAAGCCCATGATGACGAAAATTTCGCCGGCTTCAATCGTGAAGCTGGCGTCGAACACGCCGATGGTGCAGGCGGTCTGGGCCAGGATATCCTGCTTGCTGGCGCCCTGGCGAACCAGGTCCAGGGCGGCTTCGGGCTTGTCGCCGAAGACTTTGAAGACCTGGTCGATGATGATTTGTTTTGCCACGGTGTGGTTCTCCCTCGATCTGTCGAATGAAATGAAATCGCCGCAGGCAACGAGGCCCGCAGCGGAGATCGCGACATGGTCGTGATGCAGACAGCGGGTGCCTGGCCTGTCGACGCGGCGACAATGCCAAAGGCGACCCGGCGCTTGCGATGTGCGCAATGCGTGCCGGGTGCTGTGTGCGTGTTAATGACGCTGAGTGTCGTTCAACCGCCATGCGGCGAACGTTGCTTGATGTGGGCGGTTGGCCCGGGGTTCGATTCCCATGCACGGCATGGAAAGCGATCGATAGCAGATGTGCTACCGGGGTTTTTTTTGTAAAAGGGCCGCAATTATAGCAGCAATCATGTCAAAGGGCAATTGCTTTATTCGGCAAAACATGGTTGCTATTTATTTCGGGCGCAAGGGTTGGTGCACTGCCGTGCCAGAACTGACGACAATGACGTCTTCGTGAAAGCCGATCACGAGCGGCGCACGGTGGCCGGCGGCGGCCAGATGGCTGGACGCCGCCGGCTGATTACTGACCAAGTCTATAGCGAAATTCCGTGTAATACAGAACATCTTTCGTTTTTTCGAATTTCCGTTGTGTTAACGTATTTCAGGAAAATTCTTTCATTCGAAAGTCGGGTCGGCTACCGATTTTTGTTTCGTGAGGCGCGCCTGTGCACAGGCAGGTCGGTAGCGCGATCGAACGGTGCCGAGCCGGATGGCTGCGGAAGGGGAGGGGAGTGAGAACTGGTGACCAGCGTCGATTGGTCTCGCCGAAGCGGCTTCGGGGCGAGATCGTGGTCAGCGGGGATGCGAATGGGTGGGAACGAATGCGAGAGCGCCAGGGACGGGACAGGCTACCGCGCAGTGCATCGGGCTACCAGCAGCCCGATGCTCGCGCCAGCCTGTCCGGAATCAGCGGTTGTCAGCCTGCCAGGTAGTCGTCGGTGGGCAGCACCGATGCGTAGGCAAATGCGAGCGCCGACATGAACGCGGTGTGCACCTGCGCGGCCCGCACGGTCTGTCCGCCGAACTCGAGGTCGCGCGTGGCGCATGCATCGTGCACGACCGTGGTGTTGTACCCGAAGTCGCACGCTGCACGGGTCGTTGCATCAATGCACATATGACTCATGGCGCCAATGATCGTCACCTGATCGACGCCGTGATCGTCCAGCAGTGCCTTGAGCTGCGTCTTGAGAAACGCATTCGGGAAGTTCTTGACGATGACCCGTTCGCCCTGCGCCGGCGCCACGGTGTCGTGGATCTGGACGGCATCCGTTCCCGGCGTGAAGAAGGGCGCGTCCGGGTCCGTGGACTCGTGGCGAATATGGATGACGAGGTCGCCTTTGGTGCGCGCGTCGGCGATCACGCGCGCCGCATTGTCCAATGCGTCATGGATGCCGGTCAGGGCCAGCTTGCCGGTAGGGAGATACTCGTTCTGGAGGTCGACGACGACGAGGGCACGTTTGTTCATGGTGATGATCCTTTCATTGAAATAAGGCGCCCAACGACAATATCGTGTACGTGTCGGGCAAGCCGGAAGACCGATTGTGCTCGCAACGGCCACCATCGAACATTGGCCCGAAGGCTAACTTTCGATATAATCGGGCCATGACTGCTACGACACCCGCCGCACTCCACAAAAAAGTCGCCGTCATCGCCTTCGAGGGCATCACGCCGTTTCACCTGTCGGTGCCTTGTCTGGTGTTCGGTAGCCGCGTGGTCGACACCGATACGATGTCGTTTACGATCACTGTCTGCGCACCGCAGGCGGGCACGTTGTCGACCTCTGCCGGATTTTCGATCGCGATTGATGCCGATCTCTCGGCAGTCGACGAGGCTGACATCATCGTCATGCCGTCCTGGCACCCAGACGGGCGCAGCGCACCGGACAACCTGCTTGACAGTGTGCGCCGCGGCCATGCGCGCGGCGCCACCATCGTCGGCTTGTGCCTGGGCGCCTTTCCGCTGGCACAAGCAGGCCTGCTCGATGGGCGGACGGTGGCAACGCACTGGGAGGCGGCAGACATGCTCGCGCAGCACTATCCCCGACTTGCCGTGGACCGGCACGTGCTGTACGTGGATGATGGCGACATACTGACGTCGGCGGGCGTTGCCGCCGGCCTCGATTGCTGCCTGCATCTGCTGCGGCGGCTCTGTGGCGCCGAGGTCGCCAATCGTGTCGCGAAGCACATTCTGGTGGCGCCGCACCGTGACGGCGGACAGGCGCAGTTCATCGAGCGGCCGTTGCCGGACGACGCTGCGTCGGGGCGTTTCGCTCAGTTGCTCGAGTGGGTTGGTGAACATCTGCACGAGGAGCACAGCATTGACATGCTGGCCGCGCGTGCTGCCATGAGCCGGCGCAATTTCACACGTCATTTTCGCCTTGCGACCGGAACCTCCTTCAAGCAGTGGTTGCAGAACCAGAGACTGATCCATGCCCAGCGACTGCTCGAGGCAGGGGACTTGTCGATCGAGCGCGTCGCGCACGCATCCGGGTTCGGCACGGCGCTGTCGCTCCGGCAGCATTTCAAGTCAACCCTGCGCACATCGCCCTCCGACTACCGCAAGCGCTTTCGGGCAAGTAGCGTTGAGCGTGCTGACACCTGATCACGGCAATCGCTGGAAAGGTTGTCGCCGATCGAGTGGAGAGGATCACCTGTCTTTAGAAAAATGTAACTAACCAACGTGCAAGTTAACAAAAACATGAACCCTGCGTTAGCGGCGGGGCTGACTTTGGGGTGCATGGAACTGTGGCGAGATCACGTGATTATCACGCCCGCGAGCGACGATCTGGCGCCGCAATAATGCTAGAATGGCGCGCTGCGTGCGTGGCGCCAGCGACTGGCAGCCCACCTGCAAGTGTCTGCCGAATAATAAAGCCCTGTTTTTACAGGGCTTTATGTTTTTGAACGATTTAGAGCGTTACTGAGGAAATCTGCGATGGAAATTAAAGTCAACTTTCTCGACAAACTTCGCCTTGAGGCGAAGTTCGATGACTTCACGGTGATTGCCGACCAACCCATCCGCTACAAGGGTGACGGTTCGGCGCCGGGCCCGTTTGATTATTTCCTGGCCTCGTCGGCCTTGTGCGCGGCGTACTTCGTCAAGCTGTACTGCGATACGCGCAACATCCCGACCGAAAATATCCGCCTGTCGCAGAATAATATCGTCGACCCGGAAAACCGTTACCAGCAGATTTTCAAGATCCAGGTCGAGCTGCCTGCCGATATCTCGGACAAGGACCGCCAGGGCATCCTGCGCTCGATCGACCGCTGCACGGTCAAGAAAGTGGTGCAGGCTGGCCCGGAGTTCGTCATCGAAGAAGTCGAGAATCTCGACGCCGATGCGCAGGCCTTGCTCACGCTGCAGCCATCGACCGACTCGCGCACCTACATCACCGGCAAGGACCTGCCGCTCGAACAGACCATCGCCAATATGTCGGGCATGCTGGCCGACTGGGGCATCAAGATCGAGATCGCCTCGTGGCGCAATATCGTCCCGAACGTGTGGTCGCTGCATATCCGCGACGCCCATTCACCGATGTGCTTCACCAACGGTAAGGGCGCGACGAAGGAAAGTGCATTGGCGTCGGCACTGGGCGAGTACATCGAACGCCTCAATTGCAATCACTTTTATGCCGGCGCGTTCTGGGGTGAAGACATCGCCAATGCGCCCTTTGTCCATTATCCGAACGAGCGCTGGTTCAAACCAGGCCCGAACGACGCGTTGCCAGCGGAGATTCTCGACGCCTACAGCCTCGAGATCTACAACCCGGACGACGAATTGCGCGGCTCCCACCTGATCGACACCAATTCGGGCAATGCCGCTCGCGGCATCTGCGCACTGCCGTACGTGCGACAGTCGGACAACGAGGTCGTGTATTTCCCGACCAATCTGATCGAGAACCTGTACGTCAGCAATGGCATGAGCGCCGGTAACACGCTGGCCGAAGCGCAGGTGCAGTGCCTGTCCGAGATTTTCGAGCGCGCCGTCAAGCGCGAGATTCTGGAAGGCGAATTGGCGCTGCCGGACGTGCCGCAAGAAGTGCTGGCGAAATATCCAGGCATCGTGGCCGGCATCGCGGCGCTGGAAGAGCAGGGCTTCCCGGTGCTGGTGAAAGACGCGTCGATGGGCGGCACCTATCCCGTCATGTGCGTGACGCTGATGAACCGCAAGACGGGTGGCGTATTCGCCTCGTTTGGTGCGCATCCGAGTTTCGAAGTGGCGCTCGAGCGCAGCCTGACCGAACTCCTGCAGGGCCGCAGCTTCGAAGGCTTGAACGATTTGCCGCAGCCGACCTTCGCCAGCAATGCCGTCACCGAACCGAACAACTTCGTCGAACACTTCATCGATTCGAGCGGCATCGTCTCGTGGCGCTTCTTCAGCGCCAAAGCCGATTTCGATTTCGTGGAATGGGATTTCTCGAGCCAGGGCGAACACGCCAATGCCGAAGAAGCGGCGACGCTGCTGGCGATCCTGGCCGATATGGGCAAGGAAGTCTATACGGCCGTGTACGACCAGCTCGGCGCGACCGCGTGCCGGATCCTGGTGCCGGGTTACTCCGAGATTTATCCAGTCGAAGACCTGATCTGGGATAACACGAACAAGTCGCTGCTGTTCCGCAGCGATATCCTGAATCTGCATCGCCTGGACGACGCCAGCCTCGAAGCGCTGATCGACCGGCTGGAAAACAGTGAGCTCGACGAGTATTCGGATATCGCCACGCTGATCGGCATCGAGTTCGACGAGAATACCGAGTGGGGCCAGCTGACCGTGCTCGAACTCAAGCTGCTGATTCATCTGGCGCTGGGCCAGCTCGAGGATGCCCATGAACTGGTCGGTGCGTTCTTGCAGTACAACGACAACACCGTCGAACGCCGTCTGTTCTATCAGGCGATGAATGTGGTGCTGGAAGTCTCGCTCGACGACGATCTGGAACTGGACGATTATGTCGCCAACTTCCGCCGCATGTATGGCGACGAGAGGATGGACGCAGTACTGGGCTCAGTGGATGGCAGCGTGCGCTTCCATGGCCTGACCCCGACGAGCATGGCGCTGGAGGGTCTCGACCGTCATCACCGCCTGATCGACAGCTACAAGAAGCTGCACGCAGCGCGGGCGAAGGCGGCAGCACGCTGAGCTGGTGACAGGGCGGCTCGCGTTGCTGTCTACAGCAAGTGGGACTTGCGGAAATAGACGTGACGCGGGGTGCTGCGGTGCCGGGCTAAGCCCGGCTGACTCGGCTAACAGCTGCAACTGGCCGTGGGATCGGTCTCGCGACCGGCAGCTTCCGACCCTGGGCGGTCCTTAGCCCAAAAGCTGATGGTCCCCTCTGATTGTGCGGTTCCGTAGCTCGATTTCCCAATCGCTGTTTAGCTGGCAAGTGGCTTGCTTGAGATGTCTCTGAAGCCTCGACAGGCCGCTGTCGACCCTCACCGCCCGTTGCTGGCCAGGCTCTATCTGGCAGTGCACAGCGGACTCTTCCCGAGAAGCTGATGCCGAAATCAGCCTGAACGTGACCAAACGGAACGGCCTACGCGAACGGATCGGCCGTGGCCGCGCTTTCGAGAGCGTCAATGTCGCCGGCGCGAATCTCATTGAGATGCTTAGTGATCCACGCTGGAGAACGAGTCCACCACGCAACCGATTGCAGGCGCCGCACGCTGTCAGCATCGAAGCGCCGTCGCACGACCTGAGCAGGGTTTCCGCCAACGACCGCGTAAGGGGGGACATCGGCTGTGACCACCGAGCGCGCAGCGAGGACGGCGCCATCGCCGATCGTGACGCCAGGCATGATCAATACATCGTATCCGATCCATACATCGTTGCCGATGATGGTATCGCCTTTGTACGGAAGTTCGCCTGCAGCTGGACGAGCAACTTCCCAACCGTTGCCGAAAATGAAGAACGGGAAGGTTGAGATACCACTCATCTGGTGGTTGGCGCCATTCATAATGAATTTGACGCCACGCGCGATTGCGCAAAATCTACCGATAATCAGCCGATCCCCAATGAAAGGAAAGTGATACAACACGTTCTTTTCGAAGTTTTCTACGCCATTGGGATCATCGTAATACGTGAAGTCGCCTATTTCGATGTTCGGACGGGTAACGGCGTTTTTCAGGAAGCAGATCTGAGGAAAACCATCCATCGGATACATTGTGTCTGGGCTTGGGCCGTGCATATGCATTCTCCACTATTTATTTCTAGTTCTATTGCTTGCAACGCGAGTCGTTGCAAGCAGCGGCGAATGGCCGAACGGGCCGTTCACGATTGAGTGTCGACAGAAAAAACTGGACCATGCCAACGTTCGTCGTTGAGCACGGTCTCACTGTACTTAGCTGGCCAAAGTTGAGCGGACGGTCGCTTTCCAGGACATCAACGAACTCAGCTGCTAGAACCGGCTATTTGTGCATCGACTAATCTTGAACGCAAACCGCGCGACGCCCGCGCTCGAAAATTCTTCAGGCGGTACATTTTGGGCAACAATTGCCAACCCTGGCTTGTTTTCGTTATCTTCGTCAATGCGGTAATACATCTCGTCGCCAACATCAAACTGAAGCGGTTTGCGAATTGAACTACTTGACAATGCATTACCTATTTTTACCCCATTGTATCCGCCGATATACCCGTTATTGAAGCCAGGCTGGCATGTCAGGGTTCATGGGCTATCAAACCCTTCTGCCCGCTATGAAGGCGATACCTAGTTTGCGTCGTGATCTTCGTAACGAACACCGCCAAGCAGCTTGGCCGACAGGTTGTATGCGAAACAAGAAAAGCTGGTCAGCACGGCACCGAACACTGCAAATACGACCGGCATTATGATCCAAAGCACCCACCATGCGGTCGAGTCGAGGCTGCCTTGGCGTTGCGGATCGTAGCCTTGAAGAAAACGCATCAGCGCGACGATTGGGTAAGCGAACACGAAGGTGAGGACGCCACTATGTTGTGCGGCGCTTATTACACTGATATGCGTCAGTCGTTTTTTGGTCATTTGCTGCATGTAGTTAAGTGATCACTCATTTGAGTTCAAAGACCCATTTGCCCCAGCCCGCCCGGACGCTGTACACCACCGCTAACGATCCGGTTTGTCTCGCGTTCTGAGTGGCCCATCGGCCCCGGACAAACTATATAGCATGTACGTCCAGTTCCAGCCCAAACCAGGGGGTTAGATTGAGGTCGAAAGCCGCCGTTTTGTTCCGCTATCGCAGAGAATAATACTTCCTACCGGCCGGGAATCTTTCGGTATCTCGCCCCAGGCAAGTCACAACCTGCCAGCGCCTCTCTACACGCGCGGCCACATCTGGAATTTTAAATTGCGCAAGGTGGAAGGATGCTTCAACGTCAAATGCCGGGCAATCAGGAGGCTGGACAGTGACAACCGTCGAAAAATTTTTGAACTGAACTTTCGGTGACGGTGGCAAAAAGGGTGAGCACACAATGCACAGCCAGTAGTTGCAGCAATTTTCAAAACGTCACATCTATTTTCGTAAGTCACAGCAGGAATACCGGCCCGCCGCCATCCGGCAGCACGTCGTCCTGCGTCGTCTCGTCCTTGAGCGCCACACCGCTCAACTGCCGTCGTTGCGCCTGCCCGAGCAGGTAATGCAGCCTGGCGGCAGCCTGGGCATAACCCAGGCCCGCCGGCCTGACGTTCGAGATGCAGTTACGGCGCTCGTCCGTCAGGCCGACGCGTGGCGCCCACGTCATGTAGATGCCCATGCTGTCCGGTGCGCTCAGGCCCGGCCGTTCGCCAACCAGCACGACGACCAGCTTCGCCCCATGCAATTCACCGACTTCATCACCCACGGCCACGCGGCCTTGCCGGACGATCGTAACCGGCGCAAGCGTCCACGCTTCGGCAGCAAGCTGCAGATGCAGCGCTGCGAGGAAGGGCGCGGCATTCTGCGCGATCGCGTGTGACGACAGGCCATCCGCCACCACGATGGCCAGATCGCAGGGGCGGTTGCCATCGTCACTATCGGTCAGAAGCGCACGTGATGGAGTATCGAGCCGCCGCCCCAGATCCGGCCGCTGCAGATAGACGTTGCGATTGGCAGCCGCGCTGTGCAGCAGGAGAGGCGGGCCGGCATGCGGCCACGCAGCCTGCAGTGCAGGCATGAGCGCAACGGTATCTAGCGGGAGATGCACGGCGTCCCGCGCACGCGCATGCGCGAGCTGAAAGTCGAGCTGTGCGCCTGTTGGCTGGCTGACGCCGGCAGCGCCCAGCGCAATGCGGGCGTCCGTGAACTGCCGCAAGGTTTGCCAGGGTGCGGCGCTGGCAAGACGGTCGTCGGTCGAATCGGACATAAAAGCAACCTCAGGATGACTGCAGAAGCGCGCGCTGGAATGCCGGAGGCACGTTCCGCCCCAGCTCGAAGTGATCAGCGCCTTTGAAAATACCCATTGCCCGCAACCATGCGTCGAACTCGGGCGCCGGCTGCAGGCCGAGCGCGCGGCGCGCATACAGCGCGTCGTGGAACGACGTCGTCTGATAATTGAGCATGATGTCGTCCCCGCCCGGGATGCCCATCACGAAGGTGCAGCCGGCCGTGCCCAGCATCGTCAGCAGCACGTCCATGTCGTCCTGGTCGGCTTCGGCGTGGTTGGTATAGCAGACATCGCACCCCATTGGCAGGCCGAGCAGCTTGGCGCAGAAGTGGTCTTCGAGGCCGGCGCGGATGATCTGCTTGCCGTCGTACAGGTATTCCGGGCCCATGAAGCCCACCACGGTGTTGACCAGCAGCGGCTCGAAGGCGCGCGCCACGGCATACGCGCGGGCCTCGCAGGTTTGCTGGTCGACGCCGTGGTTGGCATTGGCCGACAGCGCGCTGCCCTGGCCCGTCTCGAAATACATGACGTTGTTGCCGACCGTGCCGCGGCCCAGCGACAGGGCAGCGGCGCGGGCTTCGCCCAGCAGCGCCAGGTCGATGCCGAAGCTGGCATTGGCTGCCTGCGTGCCTGCGATCGACTGGAACACCAGGTCGACCGGCGCGCCGCGCCCGATCGCCTCGATGGTATTGGTCACGTGTGTCAGCACGCACGACTGGGTGGGAATGTCGTAGCGGCTGATGATCTCGTCCAGCATCGTGACGAGTTTGACCACCTGCGCGACGTTGTCAGTGGCCGGATTGACGCCGATGACCGCGTCGCCGCTGCCATACATCAGGCCATCGAACAGGCTGGCCGCGATGCCCGACAGGTCGTCGAGCGGATGGTTCGGTTGCAGGCGCGTCGACAGCGTACCGGCCAGGCCGATGGTATTGCGAAAGCGCGTGACGACGCGGCATTTGCGCGCCACCAGCACCAGGTCCTGGATGCGCATGATCTTCGATACGGCCGCCGCCATCTCGGGCGTGATGCCTGGTGCGACGCGCGCCAGCGTCGCCCCGTCGACAGCGTCGCCCAGCAGCCATTCGCGCAGACTCCCGACGGTCAGGTGCCGGATGGGCGCGAACGCAGCGGCGTCGTGGCTATCGATGATCAGGCGCGTGACTTCATCGGTTTCATACGGCACCACGACGTCGTTCAGAAAGGTGCGCAAGGGCAGGTCGGCCAGCGCCATTTGCGCGGCCACGCGCTCTTCGGCGCTGCCGGCGGCGATACCGGCGAGATGGTCTCCCGAGCGCGCTGGCGTGGCCTTGGCCAGCAGGTCGCGCAGATCGGCGAACAGATACGTTTTGGTGCCGACGACGTGGGATATCCGGGGCATGAAGGCGTTCCTTCGCTTGTAAGGGTCGATACCGGGCGATTGTGCTGCACGACGGTGGCGTTAGCAGCGATAGTGCCACAGGTCGACCGTGTTCAGGGCGCGTGGCGACTGCGGCAGCGGTGTGATAGCATCGCCGCTGATATTGCACCATTGGCAACTCGCCACCATCACGCTGAATCCGACCGATCCGACAATGTGAGAACCCCTTCCGACACACCTGCTCTTTCCTGGCGAATGCGCCTGGCTCTGCTGCTATCCCTGGCGATTCACGCTCTACTGCTGAGCATTCCGCTCGAGGGCGATGTGTTCGGTCTTCCAGGATTGCGCATGCCGTGGGAAGAGCGGCGCCTGGCGGCGACTGAACTGAATGTCAGGCTGGCGCCTGCACCGGCGCCGGCACCAGCGCCAGTACCAGCGCTGCAGCCCGCACCCGCGGCAAAGGCTGAAACACCGGTTGTCGTGAGCCAGCTGGCGCCGCCTGCCGCGCCAGCACCAAGCGCGCCTGCGCCCGAAGTGGCACAAGTGCAGGTCCCCAAGACCCAGCCAGCGCCGACGCCACAGAACGACGAGGCGACCGGGGCGCGCATCATCGCGCTCGACGAGGACAAACGGGAGACGGCGATGGCGGAAGAGCGCGTGCGCCAGCAGGTGGTTCAGCGCGAGGCTGCGCGCGCGGCGGCAGCCGCCGCAGCTGAACAGCAGCGCACTGCCGAGCTGGTGGCACAGGCACAGGCACAGGCACAGGCAAGTGAGCAGGCCGCGCGGGAAGCGCTGGCCAGTGCCGCGGCGGCGCAACGCGACGCCGAACGTGCCGAAGCACAGCGCATCGAGGAAGCGAACCGCACGGCGGCGGCCCAACGTGAGGCCACCCGTGCAGAAACCGCTCGGCAGGAACAGGCCAAACGTGAAGCGGCCCGGCACGAGCAGGCACGGCTGGACGCCGCGCGCGCCGAAGCGGCCCGGCAGGAGCAAGCGAGACTGGCGCAGCAGGAATCAGCACGCCAGGACGCACTCAAGCAGGAAGCAGCACGCCAGGAAGCAGCACGCCAGGACGCAATCAGGCAGGAAGCAGCACGCCTCGCGCAGTTGCAGCAAGCGCCAGCGGCGCGCGTGCAAACGGCGCAGGAAGCGCAGCGTGAAGAGCGTCTGCGCGCGATCGGCCGGCAATTGAACCAGGAAGCCGCGCAACGGGACGCCGCCGGGGGCCAGCGTCGCGGCTGGCTGCTCGGCCGTGCTGACGCCAACGCCGACCTCGTGGCGTATGCGGAAGCCATGGGCCGCAAGATCGAGCTGAACATGAGCCTGAACGCCGTGCGCGATATCGTCAAGCAGCCGCACCGGCAGCCGCTCGTCACCGTGGCGGTGCGCAGCGACGGTTCGGTGGAGCGGGTAACATTTGTGACCTCGAGCGGCGTGCCTGCCGTCGATGAGGCGATCCGCCAGATCATTGCCAGTCACGCGCCCTATGGGCCGTTCCCGCCGGCGCTGGCGCGCCAGTACGATGTGGTGGAAATTCGCCGGACGTGGCTGTTCGATGTGGCGGTGCGCCTCCAGTAAGAACGATGAGCAGCATCCGATCGGGTCGCCAACAGGTGGTCCGGCATGTTAGGGTGCTGTTTTCATTCACCTTAAAGCAACCTGCAACCATGCAAGACCTCTCCAAATATTCGCTGGCCAAACTTCGCGCACTTGAAGAACAGGTCAACGATGCACTCAAAACGCACCATTTCCTCAGCATCAGCAAGGCGCGCGAACAGATCCTCCACATCGCGCGCAATGCCGGCCTGACCGAGAAACAGGTACTGGCGATCAAAGCGCCGGCACCGGCAAAGCCAGGCACTGCCACCGCCGGCTACACGAACCCTGACGATCCTGCCCAGCAATGGAGCGGTCGTGGCCGTCAACCGGCCTGGGTCAAGGCATGGCTTGCCGCCGGCAAGTCGCTCGAGGACATCAAGACGCCGGCTTGACCCGCGGCCCGGTCAGCGTCAATCGCGTGCGGTACGCCATTCCTGGGCATTGACTGGCTGCTCGTGTTCATGCCCGCAGTTCGTGATCCTCTGCTTGCCGAATTTTTCGATCATGTCGATGCTCGTCGCCGGGGAGCGCTCGGTGATGCAATAGATGCCGCCAGCAGTGACGACGCGCGTGCGTCGCGCGCCGTCGCCGCCGTCATTGACCAGTTCAACGATCTTGGGCGCTTCCCACCAGCGGCCCGGCGCGACCGCCGCTGCCTCTGCAAAGCCCCTGGCCATGCGGATCTGCGGGCTGTCCGGTGGCGCGACGATATACGCCTTGCTGCTCTTGCGCAGCGTGCGCTCGATGGCGCCTGCTTCGCGCAGGGCTTGCTCGACGCTCAGTCGCGCGCCACCTTCAACAGGCGTCACGTCACGACCATCGGCTGAAAGAGCAACGTCCGGCCCGGCGGTTGACCGCTCGATGCCCGATGCTACCGCTTGGCCAGTCCGGGTGGCTGGTGCAGCGGCAGTTGCGCGCCTGCGTTCTGCGGGAGCGCGGACATCGCGTGTGGCAGGCCGCGGCCTGCTGTCAGGCACCTGAACCCACTGTGTAAAGACTGCCTGTCCCTTGTCGTCGGGCGCTTGTTGCCGGCTGGCCTGCCATGCGGCCAGCAGGGCGGCGTGCAGGAGCATGGCGACGCCGATACCCAGGACGCGATTCTCGGAAGATGACAACGATAGCGGACGTGAGTACATATCCGCCAAGTATAGTCAGCACCGTGCGTTTATTATTCGCACATTCTCACGTTTCACCAACGAGTCTGTCCCAAGGGGACATTTTTTTGGTGTATTTATGTCAACTGGATTGCATCATGCTGCGTTATGAAGACACATTTCGGGCGCCGCCGGTCGCGGCACGCCCGATCCATGCAGACTCCAGGAGAACGAATGCGCCGTTTGAACCTCACGCCGGTATGCGCCGCCATCGTACTGCTGTCCTCGTATGGCGCGCCAGCCTTCGCGCAGGCCGTCACCGACTCGCCGGCCCCGGCACCCCAGGCGCCGGAAGCACCTGCTGATGCAGCCCCAGCAGCGCCCACGGTCATCAAGGTCACCGGTCTGCGCCAGAGCCTGCGTTCGGCCGAGGACATCAAGCGCGATGCAGCGCAGGTAGTCGATGCAATCAACGCCGACGACATCGGCAAGTTCCCTGACCGCCATGCGGGCGATGCGCTGCAGCGCGTGGCGGGCGTGCAGGTCGGGCGCGATCGCGGCGAGACCAGCAACGTCACCATCCGCGGCTTGCCCGACGTTGCCACAACCCTCGACGGCAACGAGATCTTCACCGCCGCCGGCCGCCGCCTGGCATACCAGGATTTGCCGGTGCAGTCGATCGGCGGCATGGAAGTCTACAAATCGGCCACCGCGAACCAGTTCGAGGGCGGCATCGCCGGCGCTGTAAATATCCGCCTGCGCGCACCGTTCGACGCCAAGGGCTTCGTGGCCACCGGCTACGTCGAAGACCGCGTCAACCAGATCAACGGCAGCGGCAATACGGCCGACAAGCACAGCCCGGGTGGCGGCTTTTTGGTCAGCAACCGCTGGGATACCGACTTCGGCGAGATGGGCGCGCTGTTCGACGTCGCGGTCAACCGCGACAACTGGGCCTATCCGGTGCAGTACAACGACCGGCCATCGAACGTGTTTTCGGTGCGCCCCGACGGCAGCGCCACGCGCCTGGGTGAATCGGCGCCGTTCGCACCGCTCGCCCCTGGCGAGGTGCTGGGCCAGTTGCCGCATATCGGCGGCACCTACAACGAAGGCGCGCGCGAACGCCAGAGCGTGCACGGCGCCTTCCAGTGGAAGATCAATCCGCGCACGACGGCCACCGCGCAATACCTGGGCATGGGGTACCAGGGGCGCAACGCCGTCAACTACGCGTTCTCGAATGTCGGTTCGGCCCCGCGCCTGACTGGTGTGACGCTGGGCCAGCAGTCCAATGGCTGCGCGACGTCGCTGGGCGTCATCTGCCCGATCCTCTCGGCGACCGCGCCGGCCGCGCAGTTCGGCGGCGCCAACGACTGGGAGCCATACACGGCCACCAGCACCTGGGGGCAGAACGAACGCACCGCCACGCACTACCTGAACCTGGGCCTGAAGTACCTCGAGGGCCCGCTGTCGGTCGAGTCGCAGGTGGGCTACACGCGTTCGAAATTCGTCAACGACACGCTGATCGTCGACCAGCAGGCGCCTGGCGTGAGCGCCAATGTGTACGCGTATGGCGCCGACGGCCATGGCGGCTTCAATGCCATCACCAAGGGCGGCAACGCCAACGTGTTGCAAGACCCGAATGCCTACGTGCTGCGCGGGATGGTGCAGAACTGGAACGAGCAGGCCGGCACCCAGCTGCAGTGGCGCACCGACGCGGTCTACCGGATGCCGGGCGAGGGCGCCTTCAAGGCGCTGCTGGGCGGCGTGCGCCTGTCGTCGCGCAAGGCGAGCTACCACGGCGCCGAAGGCCATGCCGATTTTACCGGCGCGCGCCCGACGCCGATTGGCGCTTTCGGCCCGGCATTCCAGCACCTGGTGCCGGGGCTGGACCGCCTGGGTGGCGCCTGGAGCGCCCCGTCGGCTGACTTCCTGATCGACCAGGCTGACGCGGTGCGCAATGGCTATGGCCTGGCGAGCGGGCGCATTGCCGAAGACCCGGCGCGCGCGTTCGACCAAAAAGAACAGAACGTCACGCTGTACGCGGCGGGTCGCTGGGACCATGAGATCGCGGGTGTGGGCATCAAGAGCGAAGCCGGCGTGCGCGTCGTGCGCGTGAACCGCGACCTGCGCGGCCAGAGCCGCATTGGCGACGTGATCACCGACATCGACCAGTCGACGTCGGAAACCAATGTGCTGCCAAGCGCCACTGCGACGATCGGCTGGCGCGAAAACCTGCAGTCGCACCTGTCGGTCGGCAAGACGATCACGCGGCCCGAGTTCGGTGCGCTCAATCCGTCGCTGTCCCTGATTGCGCCAACGGTCAACGTGGCGGGCAGCGGCGGGGCCGGCAACCCCTTGCTGGAGCCGACCAAATCGACCAATCTGGACGCCACGCTGGAGTACTATTTCAAGAAGAACGGCTACGCGCAGATCGCGCTGTTCCACCGCGATATCGACGGCTACCAGCAAAGCTTCACGCAGGATGAAACGATCGACGGCCAGCTGTATCGCGTGACGCGCCCGCAAAATTCGGGCAACGGCCGCCTGCGCGGCGCCGAATTCGGCATCCAGAAATTCGCTGACTTTTTGCCGGGTGCCTGGAGCGGCCTGGGTGCGCAGTTCAATGCCACCTATATCGATGGCGACAACCAGTCGCGCACCGCGTTCGACAGCGACCAGTTCACGACGACGGCGCTCACCGGCGTCTCGCGTCAGAGCTACAACTTCGCGCTGCTGTACGAAGGCAGCGGCTTCACCGGCCGCCTGGCCGCCACGCGCCGGGGCGATTATGTCGAGCAGATCGCCGAAGCGCCGTTTGGCCAGGACCGCGTGGTCAAGGCCGCGACCTTCGTCGACCTGAGCATCGGCTACGAGATCAACGACAACGTATCGCTGCAATTTGACGCCATCAACCTGACGCGCACGAAGTATGAAAGCGCGCTGGGACAGTATCAGCCGCGCGATATCCGCTACAACCCGACGACGTATGGCGTGAGCCTGCGGTTCAGGATATAAGGCAGGGCAGGCTGGCGGCAGGGCCGGCGCTTGAGGGATAATGGCCATTTGCCGGCGGGTGCGCCGGGATTTTCGCAGACCGCCATGACCTTCCTCCGCCGGCTTTTCGCCATTTCTGCTGCACTGCTGCTCACTGCCTGCAGCACGCCTTCCCCCAACCTGCGCTTGATCGGCACCGCGCAACTGGCGGGTGACATGCGCGTCGGTGAGACGCGCGTCGGTGGTTTGTCCGGCATCGATTACGATAGCGTGGCCAGGGAATGGCTCATCATCAGCGACGATCGGGGCGTGCACGGTCCGACGCGTTTCTATCGGGCCCGCATCGACTACGACACGCAACGTGTCGCGGGTGTGCAGATCACGGGCATGCAGCCGCTGGTGCAGGTTGGCGGCGCGCCGTATGCGCGGCGCGGAGAGCCCGGGCAGGTGGCCGACCTGGAGGCGCTGCGCATCGATCCGATCGAGCGCAGTGTCTGGTTTGCCGGCGAAGGCGATCGCGCTGCGCGCTCGCCAATGCTGCTGGTCCGCGCCGGCATCGGCGGCGCGCCCCTTGGCGCGCCGCCGTTCCCCCCGGCGCTGCAGATTCAGCCCGATGCGCAAGCCGGTGGGCGCAGCAATGCGGGACCGGAAGGCCTGAGCTTCAGTGGCGATGGCCAGCACCTGTGGCTGGCGATGGAAGGTGCGCTGATCCAGGACGGCCAGGCGTCGGCGCCGGGCGAGGGCGCGCTCACGCGGCTCAGCCTGCTGGATCGGCAGGGCCGTATCCTGGCGCAGTACGCGTACCGGCTCGAGCCGGTGTTGCCGCCCGGCCGCCCGGGCGGTTACAGCGAAAACGGCATTGCCGAGATCCTGGCCATCGGGCCGCGCCGCCTGCTGGTGATCGAGCGCGCCGGTCGCCAGACCGCGCAGAATTTCACGTTCGATGCGCGCCTGTACGACGTCGACCTGCAGGGCGCCACCGCGCTCGATCCCGACGGGCCGATTGCCGCTGGCGTGCGGCCGGCCGTCAAACGCCAGTTGCTGGGCAATGCGCAGTTCCCGGCTGGGTGGTCCGACAACTACGAGGCGATGGCGTGGGGTCCAAGACTGGCCAATGGCCACCGTTCGCTGGTGATCGTCTCCGATAATAATTTCAGGGACGGGCCGTCGCGCTTCCTCGTCTTCGATGCCGGCGCCGACAGCGCCTGGCGCTGAGCACCAATTAAGGGCACTGTCCCGCTGACCATCCACACTGCGAGCGTCGATTAATCTGGCCTTAATGTTGCCCCCATAAGTTTCGCCATGGGAACAACAAAAGGAGTGACCAGTGTCGACCACCATGCCATGCGCGACCCGCGCCAGCGCCAAGCCACCCGCCGCAGCCGGGGCCGGGCGCATTCTTGAAATCGTGACGCCGGATCACCCGGAACGCGTATCGCTCGAGGCCTTCATCGCCGCCGAGTTTGCCCGCGTCTACGGCGCCACCCTGCAGCATTTCTGCCATACGCTCGCCGGCCGCCGCGATAGTGCCGGGCGCTGGGTGGCGGCGCTCGGCTATTCGCTGGCGGGCGAAGGCCGGCTGTTTCTCGAACATTACCTGGACGGTCCGGTCGAGAACGAAATCGGCGCGCGCACCGGCCGGCCGGTCGCGCGCGGCAGCATCGTCGAGGTGGGCAATCTGGCCAGTACCGATGCGGGCGCCGCACGTGCGCTGATCGTGGCCATGACGCACCAGCTGCATTGCCAGGGCCTGGTCTGGGTCACGTTCACCGCCACGCGCGCGCTGCTCAATTCATTCGCACGGCTGCGGCTGGCGCCGTCGGTGCTGGCAGACGCCGATCCGGCGCGCCTGGGGCAGGCGCAGGAGGCATGGGGCAGCTATTACGCGACCCGGCCGCAAGTCATGTTTGGCAACATTGGATTCGGTCATGATCAACTGGCGCGCTAATCTCCCCGCAAGCGGCGCCGTGCTGGAAGGCGCGCACGGTGCCTGGAGCGCCAGCGTGCTCATCGAGCATGTCGAGGCGCTGGCGCGGATGTTGCGCGCCACGTTCCGTCCCGGCGCTGCGCTGGCGATCCTGGCCGACAATGGTCCCGAATGGATCGCCATCGACCTGGCCGTGCACGAGGCTGGCATGACGCTGGTGCCGCTGCCATCGTTCTTCACGCCACCCCAGTGGCAACATGCGCTGACGCAGGCAGCGGTCGATGGCCTGTTCTGCGCCGACGCGGCGCTGGCCGGCGCGCTGGGCTACAGCACGGCGGTTGCCACGCCCGGCACCTTGTCACTGTACGCCGGCGCCAGTCGGGCGGCCAGCGTGCCCCCCGGCGTGCAGAAAGTGACGTTCACGTCAGGCACGACCGCGCAGCCAAAGGGCGTGTGCCTGGGTTCCAGCCAGCAGTGGGAACTGGCCCAGGTCCTTGCCGACGCGCTTGCCGGCCTGAACATCCGGCGCCATCTGAATCTGCTGCCGTTGTCGGTCCTGCTTGAAAACATCGCCGGTACCTACACGGCCTTGCTGTCGGGCGCGCTCAATATCAGCCTGCCGCTGGCCATGACCGGCCTGCGCGGTGCCGCGTCGTTCGACCCGGGACTCTGTCTTGCCGCCATCGCCGCCACGCGCGCCGAAAGCGTGATCCTGCTGCCGCAGATGCTGCAGGCGCTGGTCAGTGCAGTACGGGCGGACGATCCACGCATTGCCAGTCTCAAGTTCATTGCGGTCGGCGGGGCCAGGACACCCAAGGCGCTGATCGCGGCGGCGCAGGCGTTGGGGTTCCCCGTGTACGAAGGCTACGGCCTCTCGGAGTGCGGCTCGGTCGTGTCGTTGAACCTGCCGGGGCAGGCGCGGATCGGCAGCGCGGGCAAACCGCTGCCCAACCGCAGCGTGCGCATCGCGCCGGATGGCGAAATCGAAGTCGGTGGTGGTGTCATGGCGGGCTACCTCGGCCAGGCGCCCGGGACCTGCGTGCCTGGCCAGGAAACCTGGCTGGGCACCGGCGACATCGGCCATCTCGATGCCGACGGCTACCTGCACATCGACGGGCGCAAGAGCAATGTGCTGGTCACCGCTTACGGGCGCAACGTGTCGCCCGAGTGGCCCGAATCGCTGTTGCTCGGGACGGGCGTCATGGCCCAGGCGATGGTAATCGGCGACGCCCGCGCTTACCTGGCGGCAGCCATCGTGCCACTGCAGGCGGATGCGCCGGACGCGGTGATCGACGCCGCCGTGGAACGGGTCAACCAGGAGTTGCCCGACTACGCGCGCATCGGCGCGTGGTTCCGCACCGCGCCGTTCAGCGAAGCCGATGGCACCGCGACGGTCAACGGACGCTTGCGGCGCGACACGGCGCGCACGCGCTGCGCTGCGCACATCGAACAAATTTATCAGTCCTGAAGGAGTAACCCATGCAGTTCTACGACATCCTGTGCCAGCAAACCGAACCCCAGCGCCAGCAACTGCTGGGCACACCGCTGATCGGGCAGGCGCTGACGGGCGACATCGACCTCGCCCAGTACGTGGCCTTCCTGACGCAGGCCTATCACCACGTGAAGCACACGGTCCCTTTGATGATGGCGTGCGGCAGCCGGCTGGATAACGAGCATGCCTGGATGCGCCAGGCCATCGCCGAATACATCGAAGAAGAGATCGGCCACGAGGAATGGATTCTGTCCGATATCGCCGCCTGTGGCGGCGACCCGCAGCTGGCGCGCGATGCGCGGCCGCTGCCGGCGACCGAACTGATGGTGGCCTACGCCTACCACGGGATCGACCGCGGCAATCCGATTGGCTTCTTCGGCATGGTGCATGTGCTGGAAGGCACCAGTACCGCGCTGGCGACGCAGGCCGCGCAGACCATCCAGCTGCGCCTGGATCTGCCGGATGCAGCGTTCAGCTATCTGACGTCGCACGGCAGTCTCGACCTGGCCCATGTCGCGTTCTTCGTGAGCCTGATGAACCGGGTGGAACGGCCCGCCGACCGCGAAGCCATCATCCACGGTGCGCGCATGATGTACGGCCTGTACGGCGACATCTTCCGCACCCTGCCGCAGCGCAGCCTCAGCCTGGCCGGGGTCTAGCATGGCGCACATGAAATGGCGGCTGGTACTGACGGGCGCGAGCGGGGGCATCGGCCAGGCGCTCGCGGTGGCCCTGGCGCCGTACTGCACGGCGATGGTGCTCGTCGGCCGCAACCGCGGCGTGCTCGAGACGCTGCGTGCACGGCTTGGACCGCATCTCGTGCGGATCGTCGTGGGCGACGCCACGCAGCCGGCCACGCTCGACGCCGTGGTCGCAGCGGCAAGCGAGCTCGGTGGCGTCAATCTGTTGATCAACAACGCCGGCATCAATGATTTTCATGCGTTCCAGAGCCAGGATCCGGCGGCGCTGCGCAACCTGCTCGAGGTGAACCTGCTGGCGCCGATGCTGCTCACGCAGCGTCTGCTGCCGCAGCTGCGCAGCGCATCGAGCGCGCAGGTCATCAATGTCGGCTCGCTGTTCGGCTACCTGGGTTACCCCGGGTTTGCCGGCTACTGCGCCAGCAAGGCCGGCCTGCGCGGCTTTACGCAGGCGCTGCGGCGCGAGCTGGCCGATACCGGCGTCGAAGTGCGGCACTTTATCCCGCGCGCGACCCGCACGCCGATCAATGCCGGCCCGGTCGAGGCGATGAACGCCGAGATGGGCGTGGCGCTGGACGAGCCGGCCGATGTGGCGCGCCAGTTATGCACGTTCATTGAAGGTTCGGCCTGGGAGCACAAGCCGGGACTGAAGGAAGCAATGCTGGTCCTGCTGAATCACCTGCTGCCCGCCTTGCCCGACCGGGCCATTCGTGGCCAGTTGCCCATCATCCGAAAATACATGCCGGCGCCTGTCCGGCGCGCACAACCGAGGTCGTCATGAAAACATCACATCGCTCCATCACCGCCGCCGTCTTGCTCGCTGCCTGCAGCCTTGCTGTGGCCGCCCCCGCCGACGACGCCGTCGGCACATTGCAACAGCGCTGGGAACAAGTGAAATACGGCGCGCCCGCCGGAGGGCAGGAGCGCGCATTCGAGGCGCTGAGCGCCGAGGCCGACACGGTGCTGTCGCGCTATCCTGACAGCGCCGGCGTGCTGATCTGGCATGGCATCGTGGTGGCCAGCCATGCCGGCGCCAAGGGCGGCCTGGGCGCGCTTGGCCTGGCCAAGACAGCGAAAAAGGATTTCGAAGCCGCGCTGCAGGCTGACCCGAAGGCATTGGGTGGTTCCGCGTACACCAGCCTCGGGAGCCTGTATTATCAGGTGCCGGGGTGGCCGATCGGCTTTGGCGACAAGGACAAGGCGCGCGAGTACCTGCAGCAGGGGCTGGCGCTGAACCCGGACGGTATCGACGCCAACTTCTTCCTTGGCGACTTTTTATACCGTCAGGGTGACTTTGCCGGCGCCGAGCGCTGCCTGCGCAAGGCGTTGCAGGCGCCGCCGCGGCCGGGCCGCAAACTGGCCGATTCAGGGCGGCGGGCCGAAGCCGAAGCGTTGCTGGCGCAAGTCTCGGCCAAGCGCAAATAACAACCTGCTGGAGACGCGCGGGATGCGAATACTACTTGTCGAAGATGACGAATCGCTGGCATCGGGCCTGAAACTGGCGCTCGGGCGGGCCTGTTACACGGTCGAGCACGTGGGCGACGGCGTGGCGGCGGTCGCTGCGCTTGAGCACAATGCGTTCGACCTGGCCATCCTCGACCTCGGCCTGCCGCGCCTGGACGGCATCGACGTGCTGGCACGGGTGCGGCGCGCCGGCAACGCCGTGCCGGTGCTGGTGCTGTCGGCGCGCGACGCGGTGCGCGACCGGATCGGCGCACTCGACCTGGGCGCCGACGATTACCTGATCAAGCCGTTCGATGTCGATGAATTGCTGGCGCGGGTGCGGGTGCTCGAGCGGCGCCGCGCCGGCCTGTCGGTCAACCAGCTGCGCTTTGGCGACCTGGCGCTGGATCTCGCGGGCATGGCGGTCAGCTGGAAAAACGAGCCGATCGATCTCCAGCACCGCGAATTCATGCTGCTCCGGCGGCTCGTCGAACAGCCCAACAAGGTGTTTACCCGCAGCGAACTCGAAGCGTCGCTGTACGGCTGGGGCGAGGGCGTGGCCAGCAATGCCATCGACGTCTACGTGCACCATGTGCGGCGCAAGACCGACCCTGAGCTGATCAAGACGGTGCGCGGGCTTGGGTACCGTATCGGGAATTTGCCCACATGAGCGGCCGCCGCTATTCGATCCGCCGGCGCCTGATCGTGCGCACGATGGCGTGCATTCTCCTGATTCTGGGGGGCATCTCGCTGGCCGCCCATTGGTTCGCCCGCTACGAGTCCGAGGAATTCTTCAGCGCGCGCCTGGCCAGTTCGGCGCGCGTGCTCGAAACGCTGGTGGCCCACCAGCTCGAAACCGCCACCATCGGCGCGCCCATCGTGGTCCCGATTCCGCAGCGGCTCGGCTACTCGGGCGGCGCAACGCCGTATGGCCACCCGTACGAACACAAGATCGCCTTCCAGGTCTGGAACGCCGAAGGGCGCCTGGTGGCCCGCTCGGCGTCGGCGCCGGAAGCGCCGCTCGCGCCCCTGGCGGCAGGCTATACCAGCAAGCTGCTGGGCGAGACCTTGTGGCAGGTGTTCGCGCTGCAATCTGGCCATGTGTGGGTGGTCGTGGCCGAGAAGGACGAGGTCCGCGAAGAGATGGTCGAGCAGCTCGGCGCATCGGTGCTGGCGCCCGTCATCATCGGCGGCATCCTGCTGGTGCTGGCGGTCAACCTGGTGCTGGCGACGAACCTGGCGCCGCTGCGTACGCTGGCCGATGCCATTGCCCGGCGCGAGCCGGAGTCGCTTGCGCCCGTCGAACTGCCCGACCTGCCACGCGAGCTGGCGCCGGTGGTCGATGAACTCAACAGCCTGTTGCAGCGGGTGGCGGCGGCGTTCGAGCGCGAGCAGCAGTTCATCGATGCGGCGGCGCACGAGATCCGCACGCCGATTGCGGCGGTGCAGCTGCATGTGCAGAATGCACTGCGCGCGGCCAACCAGGCCGAGTGCGACGCGTCGCTCGGCGAGGCGGTGGGCGCGCTCGAGCGCACGACGCAACTGGCCGAGCAGCTGCTGACCTTCAGCCGGCTTGCGTCCGGCACCGACATGCAGTTGCAGCGCCAGGTATCGCTGGCCGAAGTCTGCCGCGACGTGATGGCACTGCAGGAACCCTTGCTTGACCGGCGTGGCCAGTCACTCGGCTTGTCCGCCACGCACGATTGCAGCGTGCAGGGCGATCCGTACCGGCTGCAGCAACTGCTGCGCAACCTGATCGAGAACGCGTCCCGGCATGGCCTGGCGCGCGGCGACATCGACGTGGCCATCGACTGCAGCGAGGGCCAGTGCCTGCTGCGCGTATCGAACGATGGCGACCCGGTGCCGGACGAGGAAACGGAAAACGTGTTCCGTCCCTATTACCGGCTACGGCCCGGTGGCAAGTCGGGCGCCGGCCTGGGCCTGAGCATCGTGCGCCAGATCGCCGACCAGCACGGGGCCACGGTCATGATTGCCCGGAAGGCAGATGGTCAAGGCTGTGTGGTGGCGGTGGCGTTTCCTCGGTAATCGCATCACGCCCCCATTCGCGGTATTCGACGAGGAGCGGCGTGCGCGCCATGGCGCCGAGCGGCTCGATGCCCATCGCTGCCAGGCGCGCCAGCAGCTCGGCCAGGATCGTCGCGCGCTGCAGCGACCAGGTCGACGCAAAGCAGCGCCAGAAGGTCCAGCCGGCGCGTTCGAGCACGCGCTGGCGGCCCATGTCGGCCTGCCACCGGTCCGGCCCGTGGAAGTCGTCGCCATCGAGCTCGATCGCCAGGCGCCGGTCGTGCGCGCCTTCCACCACCATGTCGATGCGGTAGCCGGCCGCCGGCACTTGCGGAATGACGCGGTAGCCGCGCTCGAACAACTCCGTGTACACATCGCGCTCGAACCCTGATTCACACAGTTCGATCAGGCTCGTGGCTTCTTCATTGGCTTCGAGCGGCTTGGCGAAGTGTTCGACCAGCGTGCGCCGCAAGTCGAGCGTCGACAGTTCTTCGAGCTTCACCGAGCGCACGAGGTAGATGCGGTCGCGCGCGCGCGAGGCGGCGACGTTGAAGCGCTGGTCGAACTGCACGCCGGACAGCGCGTGGTGCTGCTTGCTGTCGGCGACCATCGACAGGAACATGATATCGCGCTCGCTGCCCTGGAACAGGCGCGCATCGCCGCAGGCGAAGTTGCGCTTGACCAGTTCGGCCATGTCGCAGCGCGAGCGCACCATCTTGTCGATGAGCTGCGCCTGTTCGGGCCCCAGCAGCGACACCACGCCCAGCGTGCGCCCGGCATAGGCCGGATCGCGCAGGATGGCGTCGATCTCGGCCACGATGAATTCGGCCTCAGGGCGATTCAGTCCCTTGTTTTCACGGTAGCCGTTGGCCACGAACACGTCGACCAGCGGCGGATCGAGCCGCTCGGACGCCGTTGGAATACGCAGCGGCTGGATGAAGCCCTTGTAGAACACGCGGTTGCTGTAGGCGATGATCGGCGCGACGCTGCGGAAATGCTCACGCAGCATGACCTTCGAGGCGGCAAACACGGTCGAGGCGATATCGTACAGCGACATGTCAGCCGTGAGCACCGCCTCAAATGGCTGGCCCGCCAGAAAGCGCCGGCGCAGGTCGGTGATCTTGGCGGCCGAGACAAAGCCCGCTTCAGGCGAAACCTGGCGGTCGTCGCCGACCACGAGGAGCTGCTTGCCGCGCAGGACCGCCGGCAGCGCCCACAGGTCGGACTGGCTGGCCTCGTCGACGATGACGAGATCGAACGCACCGAGCGTGGCCGGCAGCGTTTCGGACACGCGGGCATGGCTCATGATCCAGCACGGCACGGCGGCCTGCGCATTGACCATCGCCTCCTGCGCGTCGCGCCGGTAGCGGCCGGCATTCACGCCCGTGCCTTTGCCCAGTTTGCGCATCGACGTGCGGTAGGTTTCCAGTGCGCTCAGGACGTTCTGGCCGGCCAGGCGGCGCGTGGCCAGCCAGGACGATTTCGACACCAGCTGCTCGTACAGGCGCGCCAAGCCCCGTTCGAGTTCGTGGCGGCGCTCGGCCAGGCCCAGCATCTCGTCGCGGGCATCGATGCCGTCGAGGTAACTCTTGAGGCGCGCCCAGGTCCAGGCATCGCGCCAGCGTACCGGGAATACGGCGTCGTCGCCGTGGGCGTCGACCGGGATCGTCATCAAGCGTACCGCCAGCCGCGCCGCGCCATGCTGCGCGACCTGTTCGGCGAGGTCGCGCACGGCGGCCAGATCCGGCGCCAGCGCAGCGATGCGGCGAAGCTCCGCGAGCAGCGCGGCATAGCCGGCGCTGACCGTGTCTGCCGCCAGGCCAGGTGTGCCCAGCGTCTGCCCGGCCAAGTCACGCAGACGCACGCCGACGGGACCATCGGCGCCGGCCAGCAAGCCACGCAGCGCAGCCATGGCGGTGCGGGCCTGTTCGAGACCAGCGCGCGCCAGATGCCGCGCCATGTAGTCGCGCACGCGCAGCAGGTCGGCCTCGCGGCCCAGCAGGTCGTTCGTCGGCGGCTGGCTGAACACCGCCTGGGCCAGGCTCGGCAACTGCACATCGTGCGTGGTTGCCTGGGCATGCGCGGCGCGGGCCGTGGTCAGGATCTGCTCGATGGCGCGCAGCTGCGCCACATCCGCCACCAGGACCGGCAGCGACAGGTCGGGCGCAAACGCATTCCAGCGCACGGCGAACGAGTGCAGGCGGTTCTGCAGCGCGGCGTAGCGCTGCACATGGGCCCAGTCGTCGCTGGAGGCCGGCGCCAGGCCGGCCACGCGGATCGCCGCGATCTGCCCTTTGACGTCGCCGCCGCCAAACGACAGCAGGCCGAACGGCTTGCCCGTCTCGACCGCGCGGTTGATGGCGTCGACGGCTTTTGGATTGGCGAGTGCTTCGGTCGGCGCCGTGACGGGGCGCTGCATGAATTCGGCGCGTGCGCGCAATAGTGCATCCATCTCGGGCAGCAGCGCCTCGAACGCGCCGCGCTCGGTGACGAACTGCGACTGGCGGGATTTCAGGCGCACGGCGTGCGCCCAGTCAAAGCCCGACGCCTCGACCTCGGCGGCGGTGGCAATGGCACCGGCCAGCGCCGTCTGTAAGGCCTGTGCGGCGGCAAACACGTCGGGCGTGGTCGCGCGCAGCGGCGGCAGCGCGCCACTGGCTTCGTCACGCTCAATGTCGCGCATGGCCAGCAGCGTGTCGTGCAGACGGCCGATGGCCGGCGCCGGGGGCAGGGCGTCGGCCGCTGGCAGCCGCGCATTGCAGTACACCAGGTCCGCGCCGAGCCGGCGCCGCGCCTCGCGCAATCCCATCGCCTGTTCGTCGCCGAATGGCGGCGCGTGGTGCGGGGCCAGCGACAGGTCGTCATCGAACCAGCCGAAACGCTCCCTGCCATCGATGACCAGCTCGGCCATTTTTTGCGCGCGCATCTCGACGCCGTCGACGCTGACGGCGGCCAGCTGGGCATGCGCGATCTCGTCGATGCGGGTGTCGATCGCGGCGGTTTCGGCATGCGCGCGGTCGAGCGCGACGCGGCACGCGGCAATCGCCTCGGTCTCGAGCTGCGGGTTCAGATGCGACAGCGTGTGGATGATCGCTTCGATCGACGCCTGGAACTGGCGCATGCCTTCCTTGTCGCCCGAGAGCAGGGCGACGGTCAGCGGCCGGATCGATTCGGGAATCTTCTCCTGCAGGACCTTCAGCGCCGGCTCGCCCTTGGACGTGACCAGGATGCGTTTGCCCGAGGCCAGGTAGTGGCTGATGATATTGGCGATCGTGTGCGTCTTGCCGGTGCCGGGCGGGCCCTGGACCGTGACGCCGGGCGAGCGCGCCAGTTGCTGGACGATGGTTTCCTGCTCGCGGTTGTATGGCAGCGGGAAGTACAGTTCGCGCGGCTCGCCAGCGTTGACCGCGCCGCCGGACAGGCCGCGAAACGCAATCGGTTCGTGTTCGAGCACTGCGCTGCCGGGCGGCGTGACAAGGCTCTGCGGCCCGTCTGGCAGCGCTTCGGCGTCGTCCACGCGGTCTTTCAGGCGCGCGATGTCGTCGATCAGGAAGTGCGTCGCGCGCGGCCGGGCGAAGATCACCCAGCCATGCGTGACGACGAGGCGCTCGCCAGGGGGCGGCGCCTGCGTGGCGGCCATGTCGTAGCGCGCGTCGGCGCTGACCTGGCCGGCGATCAGCTTGAGGATCGGCTCGATCATCTCGGGTGCGAACGGCGAGAGCGTGCTGTCGCCGCGCGCGGCCAGCAGGCTGCGGGCGGCACGTTCAACGTCGCCGATCCCGGGCACGCCGCAGGCCGCGAACGCATCGAGTTCCAGGTGCGCGTCGAGCTGGCGGGGCCGCAGGCCGATGGCGTGCGAGGTCGGGTCGATGTCGATTTCCAGCGCCTGCGTGATGAGCGGGTAATGGAAGTCGACCGGCGCCGGGGTGCGCATCTGCCACGACGACAGCCCCATGCCCCAGACCAGCTCCAGCGGGCGCGCCGCTTCTTCGGATTCGAGACGGGCCTTCAGTGCGAACAGGTCCGCGTACAGCGTGATCACCTGGCGCCGTGGGCGCTCGCGCGCGGCCCATTCCTGCCACGGCGGCAGGTAGGCAGCCAGCCCCTGCGCGACGCGGGCGCGACGCTCTGCATCGCGTTCTTCAACGCGCTGCTTCGCCTGGTCATCGTTTGCACTGGCAGCATCGTCATGGCGCGCATCGGCCAATGTGGCCTCATTGAGCGCCGGCGGATTGCCGGACGGGTCGGCGCCGATCAGCAGGTATGGCGCCAGCGCCGGATCGGCCAGCAGCGGCGGCGCTGTGGACTCGAGCCGGTGCACGCGCAGCCACAGGTCATCCTGCTCGGTCTCGACGTTGAACTCGATCCAGGGCAGCGTCGCCAGGTCGGTAAAGGTTTTCTTGAATTCGGTGACTTTCGCGAGCGTGAACGCGGAAGGGTCTATGTCTTTGGCCTGCTCGACGAGATAGTCGAGCAGCGCGCTCATGCGCTGGGCAGATGTGTGCATCGGGTGCTTCCCGGCAGGGCCGGTGGGTAAGGTGGTGGCCATTGTACAAGAGGGCTGCCGTGCGTGCGGCGCGCACGAATGGCGTGCGCGGGGCCATGCTAAAATGATCGGGTCGCCGGCTTTTTTGCGGTAGTTCCCTCCTGTATATGAGACGAGTATTCGTCATCTGCCTGATCCTGCTGCTCCCCCTGAACATGTTTGCCCTGGCCATGGCCGCATCCGCGATGCTGCCGCCCGAGCCAGCGCAGCGCGTCATCGCGTCCGAACCGCTCGTTGGGCTGACCTCCGCGCCGGTGTTCGCCGACGCCTACCTGCCCGACAACTACGACTGCCAGTCCAGCTGCGACATCGATCCCGATGAACCGCCGGCCGGCGCCGACGTACACGACACCATCAACGAAGAGCTCTCGCTGCGCCTGGCCGATGTGCGCGGCGGCGCGCTCGCACCCCCATTCCTGTCCCATGCCAGCAGGACCTGGCACCCCTTGTTCAAGCCACCGCGCGCGGTGTGACGCCTGCCTGTGCCCATTTTCTGGCACACCCTCGCTGCGCCCCCGCGCGGCGGCACGTTCACACTGATTCAAACAAGAGGTAATACATGGAATGGCTATTTGACCCCACCATCTGGGCGGGCCTGCTCACGCTCGTTGTCCTGGAAATCGTCCTGGGCATCGACAACCTGATTTTCATCGCCATCCTGGCGGACAAACTGCCGCCGCACCAGCGCGACAAGGCGCGCCTGATCGGCCTGTCCCTGGCCATGCTGATGCGCCTCGGCCTGCTCACCATCGTCTCGTGGCTCGTCACGCTGACGACGCCGCTGTTTGCGCTCGGCTCGATGGCGTTTTCCGGCCGCGACCTGATCCTGCTGCTGGGCGGCGTGTTCCTGCTGCTCAAGGCCACCGTCGAGCTGCATGAACGCATGGAAGGCGTCACGCACGTGCAGACCAAGTCGCGGGTGTATGCGGGCTTCGGCGCCGTGGTCGCGCAGATCGTCGTGCTCGACGCCGTGTTCTCGCTCGATGCGGTCATCACCGCTGTCGGCATGGTCGATAACCTGTACGTGATGATGGCCGCCGTGATCATTTCGATCGGCGTCATGATCCTGGCCTCCAAGCCACTGACGCGCTTCGTCAATGCGCATCCGACCGTCGTCGTGCTGTGCCTGAGCTTCCTCCTGATGATCGGCCTGTCGCTGGTTGCCGAAGGCCTGGGCTTTCATATCCCGAAAGGCTATCTGTACGCCGCCATCGGTTTCTCGATCCTGATCGAGGCGCTGAACCAGTTCGCACGCCGCAACTTTTTGAAGCAGGAAGCGCGCGTGCCGCTGCGCGACCGCACCGCCGATTCGGTGCTGCGCCTGATGGGCGGCAAGAAGCGCGCGCACGTCGATGCCGATGCCGAACCGCACGACGAACCGGTGACCGAGCCGGAAGCGTTCGGTGCCGAGGAACGCAATATGGTCAGTGGCGTGCTGGCGCTGGCCGACCGCTCGATCCGCTCGATCATGACGCCGCGCTCGGAACTCACGTGGGTCGACCTGGACGACGACGCCGACACGATCCTGCGCCAGTTGCAGGCGTCGCCCCACAGTGGCATGCCGGTCGGTCGGGGCCAGCTGGACCAGCTGGTGGGCATTGCCCGCACCAAGGACCTGGTCAGCGCGCTGATGCTGCACGGGCGCATCGACGCATCGGCCGACGGCGGCATCGTGCGCGCACCGATTCTGCTGCCCGACACGGCCGGTGTGCTGGGTGCGATGGAGACGCTCAAGCGCGCGCACGGCCAGCCGGTGCTGGTGACGGACGAATTCGGCATCGTCCAGGGCCTGCTCACGCCGGTGGACATCCTGGAGGCGATCGCCGGCGAATTCCCGGACGAGGACGAACAGCTGGCGATCCGGCCGCAGGGCCCTGACCTGTGGGAAGCCGATGGCGCGGCCGATCTGCACCAGCTGCAACAGGTGCTCGAGACCGATTCCCTGGTGGGCGATGACGATTACACGTCGCTGGCCGGCTTCCTGCTGGCGCGTTTCGCGTCGATGCCCGAACCGGGGCAGGCCATCGAACTCGATGGCTGGCGCTATGACGTCGTCGCGGTCGAGGATCGCCGCATCGCGAAGGTTGCGATTTCCCGTGTGGCAGGCGACACGGCGACCGACGTCCTGTAAACACTAGCTGCCGCCCACCGGGACCGGCACGCCGGGCGGCATCCCCAGCGTCTCGGCCCGGGCGATGGTGGTCGCGCTGGGAAGGCCGAATGAAAACGGGACGAACGACGCCAGGGGCTGGTACGGCACCGGATCGCAGACATCGCTGGCGCCACCGGGCAAACAGATCCGCACCCGGACCAGCTGGATGCAATTCGCTGCATTGGGATTGGACGTACAGTTGATCCGGTTTTGCTGGGGACTTGCCGGCAAGCCTGTACCGATCGGGACAGGAGTCGATGTCGCCGGGATGTGCAGATAATCGATCTTGACATGAGCGTCGGAGATGGGGTCGGCAAATGCAAGCATGCCGGGCGTCGTGCGAAACACCGCCTGCGTGCGCACGTTCAGCATCGCAGTCGCATCGGAGAAGTCAGTGTTGACGGCCAGCGCCGTTGCACGCCGCGTCACCTCCTGCAGGATATTGCAGATATAAAGTGCCCGGATGATGTCGACAATGCCGAAGAAGAACATGAAAAAAATCACGGCCACCACGGCGAATTCGACTGCGGCGACACCACGTTGCCGCTCTGGCGTTTGGCGGGTCATGTCAGGTCCATCCGTTAAGGGTACAAGACGATGCGGGTGCCCAGGGACTGCTCGGTCGCCAGGCCTGCAAACTCGCCGTAAAGAGAGGTCTGCGTGGCGGGAACGGTCATGAAGAATTTGCCGATGCCACGCACCGTGGCGTTGCTCCCGTTGATCGGGCAGGCGAGCAATGGCAGATTCAGGACGCGGCGGTTGGCCAGACTCTTATTACTCGCCGGTGGTCCTTTGTGAAATTGGGTGCCGGTCGTGTAGGAGTAGGGCGTCGGTGTCTCGGCGCTGTCGGGATAGGGCGTGGTCAGTGAGATGGTTGGCTGACCCGGTGCGTACAGGGTGCTCCATTTGGTCACGTCATAGGTTGCATAACCGGTTGCCGGTTCCGGCGCACCCGTGCTCGCATACGATGCATACGGGACCGCCTTTGCGTACGACCAGAGCGGACCGAACTGCGCGCCTAGGGTGCCGGCGGGCGCCGTATCGGGGCCTGCAATCGTCCACCGGCGCTCTGTTGTCGCCAGCAGCGCAGCTGACTGTCCGTCAGGCGTTGCGCCCATCCAGGAGGCGCCGCTGTTGAAGGTAAATTCCTTGATATTGATGTCGGCGGGCGCCGTGCGCGCATCGCAGGCGTTGGCGCCTGTCCCGTAGGTGCCGAAGCGGGAATTGAGCTGCTGCGCGAGAGAATTGATCGGAAACGACGCCGACACCGTGACCGTGCCACCGGACAGCCGTGACATGGCCATCGTCCCGGTACAGACGAATGGCGCCAGCGTTGCTGTATCAGTGATGGGCGTGGCCTGCGCAACCGGATTGACGATGAAGGTCTGCCCGGCGGTGGCGCCGGGCAGGTTCAGGTCCAGCAGGTTGTAGCCCACGCCCCGGCGGAAACCGAACTCCTCCAGTTCCCCCCCATGGTTGCGGTGGGCTTCGTCACGCATGGCGCAGATGCCGAGCGGGGTGACCTTGATGGCAGAGCGGCCGGCGATGGCGCGGGCGCCGGTGAAGGTGTCAGGGATGTCCGTGAACGTCCTGAGGAACAGTGTGGCGACGGTCCCGTACTCGGTATCCAGCCCTGCCGTATCGACTTTCACGTACAGCAGATCCTCAGGGTTGGTCATGGCATCGCCCACCGGTCGCCACGGGCCGGACGGGCTGCGGGCGAATTCGACGGCAGCATCCGACCAGGCCATCGTGGCCTTGCCGTAGTGGTAAGTGAATCTGTTGTCCCCTTGTAAAAAGCGCTGCGAGGCGATTTCCAGTGCAGAGGTAATGCCGGCCGCAGTCCCGTCAAGTTCATGCGCGGCCGACAGCGCAACGCTGTCAGCGACATTCTGGAGTTCCATCTTGCGGTGGGTGACGAGGGACAGGTCGAAGGCCAGGGCGAGAAACCCAAGGATGATGAACATGGCAGACGCGAACATCCAGCTGATGACGCCGGTCTGTTTGCCAGGGTGTGGCGGGTGTTGCCGACGCGGGCGCGCCGGCCCGGCATTTTCACTGGGCGACATAGCGCATCGTGACTTCGCTGTCCATCTTCATATCGGAAAAACCCAGGTAGTCTATCGTCAGGCTGCCGAGAAGCTGATCGTGCAACGTGATTTGAACGCTGGTGCGTACCCTGGTGGGCGTCGCCGTACTGCATGGGTCGCCATCGCATTGGATCCCGATTGCAATGCCATCGGTGAGCGGCACGAGTTCGCCCAGTTCCTGTTGGGCGATCCAGCGGGCGATCGCCGGAACGCGTGCTTCGTTGAAGCCGCCGCCAGCGGTCCGTAATTCAGCCTGCGTTGCGGTCGCGACATAGCGCGTCGCATCGTGCGCCGCTTTCTGCCCCACGCTGTAAAACCAGGCCGCGCGCGCCATATAGAGCGGCCCGGCCAGCAGGATCAGAAACAAGGGCAGAATCAGCGCCATTTCGACCGCGACGCTGCCGTTCGCCGGCCTGCGAAATCGCTTGTAGCGTACAACCATGGCATCCTCCTTCCAGCGTTCGACCATTGCCGATACTAGAGGAAGCCTTTGGTCCTGATTTGACTTGCGGCAACTATTGCGAGAGGCGGTGCGGTGACGCTCAGCGAATGCCGGGTACGCCGACACGGATCGCGCGCGAAAAATCGCTGCCGTCGATATCGGTCTGGCGCGCCCGCGCGTTGATGTGGCCACGCTGCTGCAGTACCGCGTACGGCACGCCGGGCGTCAGTGCGTCCTGATCGTACGCATATTCGGCGAAGTGACCCGATGCCAGCAAGCGGTAGTCGAGCGGCAGGTCGGGCGCAATCCGGTGCGCCAGTTCGTACAGGATCGTCGTGCAGTTGCTGGTGAGTGTGTTGTAGAACTCGGGCTGGCGGCGTAACGCTTCGGCGCGCTCCAGGTACGCCAGCAGCACGGCGCGCAGCTGCGTCGGTGTGGCGCGCAGGCGGTACAGGTAGACCTGCTCGCCGCGCGCATTGCTGCGCGTGCGGATCAGGTCGCGCTCGTCCGAGGCGATGATCACCTGCTCGAACTGGCGAAAGAAGCCGCCGATCGCAGAGAACGTTTCGTGGCGCTCCTTGCGGATTTCGAGCGAGAACACGAGCTGTTTGCCATCCCTGAAGCCGAACGTCACCAGCGTGTGGGCGATGTGTGGCCCCATCCAGTAGGACAGGATCAGGTCGGCGGACACGATGCCAGCCAGATCATAGTCCCGCGTCTCCCAGCGCGGCGTGTAGTCGGTCTCGGTGCGCCAGTCGAAGTTGCGCACGTTGTGCAGCACGAGGCGATTGCCGTCGATGCGCGAAACGAGCATGCGCGACACGTCGTCAGCCCACACGCGCTCGTGCGATGGCGTGAGCGAACACCACCAGCCCAGCAGCACGGCGAGCGCCACGGCGCCGGTGGCCAGCGCTTTGGTGCCCGGCCATTTACCGGGCCCGCGCGCGATGGCGATGGTGGCGGCCAGGCCGGCGAGCGACCAGAGCGCGATCGCGGCGTAACCACCGGGCCGTGAGAGCTGGAACCACAGCGCCAGCGCGCCCCATGCGGTGACCAGCAACGCGCACACGGCAAGGATGGCGCGGGGAACGGGGCGGCTCATGATCATCTGCTACTTTCGGAAACGCTGGGGTGGTGCAGTGTAGCGGTTCGGTTTGGCGACAACAAGCGCCGTCCCGAAGCGCGCCCTGTAGAATGCCGCCTCCAGGGAGGACCAATGACGACGCCAGGCTTGACCATTTCGCGCATCCTGCATGCCGGTTACGTATTCGCGTGCGAGGGAGCAACGATCGCCTTCGATACCATCTTCGAGAACCCGTTCAGCCGCAACTGCCATGCGTTTCCGGACGTGCGCTTCGATGTCGCGGCGATCCGCCGCCAGCGCTTCGACGCTGTCTTCATCTCGCACTTCCATGACGATCACTGCTCGCTCGACAGCCTCGATCTGCTGGACCGCGCCACGCCCCTGTACATCTACTGCATCTTCGACGAACTGTTCGAGATGGTGCGCCAGCTGGGCTTTACGCACGTGCACCCGCTGCGCCTGAACGCGCCGGTCACGGTCGGCCCGTTCACCGTCACGCCGCGTGAGGCGATGGACGTCGATGTCGACTCGATGTTCCAGGTGCAGGCGGCCGGGCAGAACGTGCTCAATGTCGTCGATTCGTGGATCGACGACGGCACGCTGGCCCAGCTGGTCGAACTGGGGCCGTGGGACATGGTGCTGTGGCCGTTCCAGACGATGCGCGAAATCGAGGTGCTCACGCCATCGCGCACCGTGGCCGCGCCGCCTGCGCTGCCGGCCGAGTGGATCGCGCAGCTGCAGGCGCTGCAGCCGCGCTATGTGGTCCCCAGTTCGTGCCAGTTCGTGCAGGAGCCGTGGTCGTGGTACAACCGCGCGTTCTTTCCGATTACCTATGCGCAGTTCACGCGCGAGGTCGGCGCGGCGCTGCCGGCGGCATCGGTCGTGCGGCTCGATCCCGGTACGTCCATGCGGCTGGACGGCGCGGCGCTGGAGCCGGAAGCGCCGCTGGCGTGGCTGATGCCCGTGGGCCCGCAGGATGTCGATTACGTTTATGAAGGCAATGCGGCGCCGCCATCGACGGCCTCGATCGCACAGCATTTTACCGCCCTGAGCGATGCCCAGATGGCGCTTGTCACCGACTACTGCCGTGTGGGTCTTCCGGCCAAGTATGCCGAGGTGGAAGCAGCTTCAAGCTACTTCGACGGCCCGCGCTACTGGCGGCTGTCGGTGTATGACCACCAGGGCCAGGCTAGCGTCTTCAATTACCTGCTCGATGGTGACGTGGCCACGCTCGTGACCGAAGCCGGCCCGCCTGGCTGGACGACGGAGATCCCGGCTGCCAGGCTGTATGGCGCGCTCGAGCAGGGCGAGTCGCTGACGACGATGTACATGAGGATCAACGACGCACAGTTCGATGCCGATGCCGAATGGGGCCTGCTGGACGTCGACGTCGTTGACGATCCGCTGATCCGCTGCCTGTTCAGCGATACCTTCGGCGCGTACCAGGCCGCGCAGCTACGGCGTCTGCTGGCGCGCTGACCCGGTCTATTTGCCCAGCAGGCGCAGCGACTGTTCCCAGTCGTCTTCCCAGTCCAGCAGAAAATCGTGGGTCTGGAACGCGCGTCGTAACGGCCCCAGTGGCACGCGGTGGAGATCATGCAGGCCGAGCGCCAGCGTCACCGGGTTCCAGACCGCGTTGCGTTTCGACTTGCGCACGCTGGCCTTCACGCGCGCGCCATCGTCGCCAAAGATGCCGATGGCATTGTCGAGCGCCGCGCCCAGATCGATGCGGGCATTGGCGGCAAACGCTTCCAGCACCTGCGCCTTGTTGATGCCGAAGGCCGATTCAGCCGGCGCCTTCGGTTCGGGTGGCGGCGCCGCCGCTGCCGCCAAGGCCGCCTTGGCTTCGCGCTCCAGCCTGGCCACCAGCTGCGTCAGGTCCTTCTTCTGGAAGCGCAGCGCATCGAGCGGGCGCCGGAAGCCCGGCGCCGGCAGGTGCGCGACGATCTTGTAGGCGTCCTTGGTCATCGTCATCAAGACGTCGTCACTGCCGGCAATCAGGCGCGCAATGTCGTCCTGGAAGAAGATCGGCGCGGCATAACCGCCATTGGCGTCACCGAACAACCCGGCGTGGGCCGTGTCGTAATCGAGCCACACATATGGCGTGACCGCGTGTTCGAGCAGGCGCGCCAGGGTCCAGGATGACCCGGTCTGTTGTTCGAGCCAGGTGCAGGCTTGGAGCAGGGTGGCACGGTAGGGCAGGTCGGTGGCGCTCATGTCGATTCAATGGGGGGCGTGGCTGGCCCCCATTGTAGTGCATGCATTTGCCTGTCTGGGTTCAGCGGCCGTCGCGATTGTGGTCATTGGCGTCCGGTGGCTCGATCCCGCGCGCCGTCGGCAGGTGCCAGCCATAGCGGATCGCGGCCAGGCGCAAGCCAAAGCACAGCGCGGCGCCGACGCAGGCGGTCGGCGTCGTGGGCCATTGCAGGGCGTCGCCGATCACCACCACCGAGGCGCCGGCCAGGGCCGCGACCGCGTAGATATCCGAACGGAACACGGCCGGCACGTTCGACAGCAGCACATCGCGCGCGACGCCACCGCCGATGCCGGTCAGCATGCCCAGCAGTGCGGCCATCACGGGCTCCAGCCCGAACACGAGCGCCTTTTGGGCGCCGGCCACGCAAAACAGCGCCAGGCCTGCGCCGTCGAACAGCAGCACCGGATTGCGCGCGCGGTGAATGAACGGATGCCAGAAGAAGATCGTCACGCCTGCCAGCAGCGACACGCCGAGGTAGCGCCAGTCGGAAAACGCGGCCGGCGGCGTGGCGCCGATCAGGAGGTCGCGCACGATGCCGCCCGAGGTGGCCGCCACGAACGAGAGCACGAGCACGCCGAACAGGTCGAGATGGCGGCGCACGCCGGCAGTGGCGCCCGACAGCGCAAAAACAAAGGTGCCCACCAGGTCGAGCGTGAGCACCAGCGTTTTCATGGCGGCCCCCATGTCGAGGGCAAGAACGGCAAACACGTGAATCCACCTTGCAAATACTGGTGCACGCGGCACCGAAGAGGGCGATTCTAGCGCATGGCCGCAGCTACTCCCGGATGAATGCCAGCAAATCGGCGTTGACCTGGTCCTTGTGGGTGTCGGTTAACCCGTGCGGCGCGCCCGGATAGACGATCAGGGTGGCATGCGGCACCAGCGTTTTTGAAGCCCGGCCAGCCGCATCGATCGGCACCACCTGGTCGTCGCTGGCGTGGATGATCAGCGTGGGGATCGTGAACTTTTTCAAGTGTTCGGTGAAGCCGGTTTCGGAAAACGCCTTGATCGAGTCGAAGGTGCTGAATGTGCTCATGAGCGCTTCTCACGGTGGTGAGTGATGGTGACCGCTCAGGAGACCCGGGAACGCGCTCGCGCGCATCGCACTGAAGGTGCACGCGCACCCCCCACTTTCGATAAGGCGGCGCGCCGGACAGGCTCCCTGCGTCTATTTGGTGATGCGCAAAATGGCCGAGGCCAGCCGCGAGAAGCAGGGCGTCAAGTCGTTGTCGGTTGCGGCGTAGCAGTACATGCCGACCGGCTGATTCGGGGTTTGGCAGCGCAGCGGCGCATCCACCGTGTTGGCCATGCACTTCAACACCATCTCACCGGTGTGCGCAGTATCGTGAGCGCTCGTGCTTTTCAGCGCTGCGCCCAGGCCGAGCGTGAATACATAGATGCCTTCTCCACGCGCTTTGGCAGCGACGCTTTCAGCCAGATTGCGCGCCGCCCGGTCGACGTTGCGTGCGTAGTTTCCGGACAGGTCCGCAGTCACTTCGCGCGGCCCTTTGGTCACGATCGGAAACTCGCTCGTGAAGTTCACATCCGTTGCCGTCTTCCAGTCCGGCGCGTGCGCATTGTAGAAGTTCGGCAGTCGCCGCGCCGCGTAACTGTTGTTCCGCACCAGGCGACACTTATCGCTGACGTAATTGAAAGACGCGCTGTTGAGGTCACCGAGCGCATAGGTTGGGCCGCCCGAATCCAGGGTGCCGGGTTCGATGCAGTCCTTGTCCTTGTTGTCGAAGATGAGGTAAGAGCCGAGTGCAGTCGGGGCGCCGTCCGAGAAAAACACGATGACGCGCATGGTGGAACGGCTGCCCTGCGGGACCCTGTTGAGCTGGTCGCGCGCATTCCACATGCCTTCCACCGAAGCAGTGCCATCCTCGAAGGTGAAACTGTTGATCTTCGTGTTCATCGCGCTACGATTGAAGCCGCGGGCCGACTGGCCGATTGGCGCATCGACGACTGCGCCGGACGCGAAATGGATGAGCGCCACACGATCCTGCGTCACATTGAACTTGCTCAGGAACGATTTGGCAGCGGTACGCACACCCGGGCCGGCAGTGCCGATCGACCCGGACGTATCGATCACCAGCGCCATATCCAGGTCATTCCGCACCGTCTGGGCCGCCGCAACCGGCGTCAGCGACGTGAAATTCATGATCTGCATGATCGACACCGGCATCGGCGCTTGAGCCTTGACATCGATCGTTGCCTGGCCGCCATTGAAGGTCACGTTGGTGCTGATGATCCGTGGCGACGACAACAGGTAATTATTTGGGATATTGGCGGCGAAGAAGTCAGCCGCAGCGGCGCGCGCGCTGGCGATCTGCTCGGTCTGGTTATTGCCGGTCGTGACCGCGCGGGCGCCGGCCAGCGCCGCCGAATCCACTGCCGCATTCAGGCGCGCCTTGACCAGATATGCCAGCCCGGCATCGACACACAGGCCCACCACGGCAAGCAGCACGAGCATTGACACGGCCACCATGATGGCGACCGCACCGCGCTGACGGGAAAAATTCGGATTCATCTCAGAACACACTCATGGCATACAGGTCGGGCCCGAATGTGGGCAGGGTGCTGGAGCCGCTGGTGAAGCCGCTGACCAGCATGTCGAAGCGATAGAACGACTCGACCACGAAAACGACTTCGCCATCGTCAAGCTTGCCGCTCATGATCGTCGTTGCGGGCCGGGTAACGCTGTTGGCACTGGAGCACTTTCCAGTGCCGCTCCACGCAGTGCAGCGATACACCTTGCTCGTTGGCGCATAGCCGCTCTTGCGAAAGCCCTGCTGGCGCTTGGCATCATCCCAGCGGTACTGGTCCAGCACGACGCTGCGCGAGACGCCGTTGGTCATTACGCCCATTACGCGCGTGATGTATATCATCCCGAGCTGGTTGACGTTCAGTGGCGGGGCGCTGGCCATGAGTGCATTGATCGTGTCCTGGCCGCTGGCGTCGAGATCGACGCCACTGCGCGAGAGGATGCTCGCACCTTCGCGCGCGATATTGGTGATGATGATATTGGCTTGCAATGCGCGTGCGCCGTCGATGGCGCACAGCAGCAGCACCACCAGCATCGGCAGCAGCATGGCGAGCTCGACCGCGGCAACGCCACGCTGGCGGCGCGCATGAGGGGTGACAGCAGATGATATTGGCAACATCAGAAGTACTCGTTTCGCATGGTGGCGCCGACTGCAAAATTGTTCTGGCCGCCGGTAAAGAATGCTGCGAGCAGCGGGGTCGTCACCCGCCAGGCGCAATTGAGCTGCAGCACCACCATGTCGCCCGCGCCGCCAAACATGGCGTTGCTATAGCTATTGCTGGCGTAGCTCTTGCCGTTGACTGACACGACGCAATTCGTGCGCTCGTACATGCCCAGCGAGTTGTCGCGGATCTTCGCGATCACGGTGGCATAGCGCTGCTGGGTACTGGTCCCGCCGTCGTTTGCCCGGCCGGTAATGGCAAAGCGCGCGCCTTCACGCACCGCATACTGCATGGTCAGCGTGGCGAAGAACATCATGCTCATTTCGATAATCCCCACGAGGACCAGCATGAGCACGGGCGCGATGATGGCCATCTCGACGAGTGTGGTGCCAGATTGACGCTGGGGTCTCTTAAACAACATATTCGGGCAACTGTGAGAGTGTGCGTTGGTCGTATGCGATAAACTGCAGGGATTCTACAGGGCAATAATCACACCCTGTAACCGTTTTAGTGAGGAGTCCGCGCGTTTGTCGGCGCGCAACAACATGAGTTGGAACCCTGATATCCGTCGTTTGATTGCCGCTGCACGGCGCACACCCGGCGCCGCCGCGCCATCGGCCGCCGCGCCCGAGGCAGAAGCCTGGATGGTGTTTGGCATGCGCGTGCTGCTGTCGATTTCGGCGCTGCTGACCCTGTACATCGGCCCCGGTGGCGTGGTCGCCTCCAGTGCCTGGACCTGGCCGGTGCTCGGCGCCTACGTGCTGCATAGCCTGACACTGCTCGTGATCGCGAGCTACAGGGCCGGCTTCTGGCACGGTCCCAACGTCTACTGGATCGACATCATCTGGTATGGACTGATCGTGCTTGCCACCGGCGGGGGCGCCAGTCCGTTCTTTTCCTTCTTCCTGTTTGCAATCCTGGCCACGTCGTTCCGTCACGGGTTCGACGCCGGCGCCAGGCTCACCCTGGGCGCGGTCGGCATCGTGAGCCTGTCGGTGGTGCTGGTGCAGGGCTTCCAGTCGTTTCATATCCTGCTGCTGCGCGCCACGTTCCTGCTCGCGCTGGGCTATATGATCGCATTCTGGGGCGGCTTGTCCGTCGATCAGCGCCGCCGGCTGGCGCTGCTGCGCGACGTCAGCCGGCTGTCGAACCCACGCTTCGGCGTGCAGCACACGCTCGATTCACTGATGGACAAGATTCTGCGCTACTACGGCGCTAGCACCTGCACGTTGCTGATGCAAGACAGCCACCAGCGCTGGATCCTCAATACGGCCCATCATCCCCGGGCTGGCCGGCCTATCAGCCGCAGTCGGCCCGATGCGGCGGACGTGCAGCCGCTGCTCGCCCTGGGGGCGGGGGCGATCCTGTACCGCGGCCCCGGCGCCGGACTGCTGCGCCTGCTGCCCGGCGGCGAGTGCGCGGTGCGCCTGGCCTCCGGTGAAAAAGAGTGGTGCAAGACGGACCTGGACGCCTGCGGCCACGTGGCCGACCTGCTCGACGCCGACGGTTTCGTCAGCACGTCGCTGCCGCTGCGCAAGGGCAGTGGGCGCATCGTCGTCACCGGCACGCGCCTGCGCCGTACTGATGCCACGTTCCTGACGCACATCGTGCAGCAGGCGTTTCCCGTCATCGAAACCATCGACCTGCTCGACCGGCTGGCGTCTGAAGCGGCGTTTCGCGAACGCCAGACCATCGCGCGCGACCTGCACGACAGCACGATCCAGCCGTATATCGGCCTGCGCCACGCGGTGGCCGCGATCCGCAACAGCGCAGGTGAAGACAGCGCTGTCGCCCCCGAACTTGACCGCCTGCTGGCCATGTGCTCGGACGTGATCGGCGACATGCGCGACTTCGCCCAGCGGTTTCGCAGCGGACGCCAGGAAGAGCCCGAACTGCTGGTAGCGTTGCGCCGCCAGTTGCGCCAGGTACAAACCTTCTACGGCGTGGACGTGATGCTCGAGGTGCAGGGCGAGGGCGTCACCAACGACCGCATGGCGGCCGAGGTGTTCCAGATCGTCACCGAAGGCATCAGCAATATCTGCAAGCACACGCGGGCGCGCACGGCCGGCGTCGTGATCGAGGACGCCGCCGGCCGGCTGGCGATCGATATCTTCAACCCGGTGTCCGAGGGCGCCACGACGCCCAAACCCTTCGTGCCGCGCTCGATTGCCGAGCGCGTCGCCGCGGTGGGGGGGACGCTCGACGTCGAAGCCGATGGGCGCCAGACGCTGCTGCGCGTCCGCATCCCGGTCTGACTGGCACCGACACAACGCAATGGAGAAACCATGACCATCCGCATCCTGCTCGTGGATGACCACAAGACCATGCTGTGGGGCCTTGAACGCCTGATCCAGTCCGAGGGCGCGTCGTTCACGCTGGTGGGCAGCGCCAGCGATGGCGCCGAGGCCAAGGCGCTGTGCGCCGCGCTGCATCCCGATATCGTGCTGCTCGACCTTGACCTGAAAGGCAGTAGTTCGATCGACTTCTTGCCGGCGCTGGTGGCCAATGGCAGCACACGCGTCGTGATCCTGAGTGCGAACCGCGACCAGGGTACGCTGGCCGCCGCCGTGAAAGCCGGTGCGCGCGGCGTGGTCAGCAAGGAAGCGCCGACCGACGATGTGCTGCTGGCCGTGCGCAAGGTGCATGGCGGCGAGCTGTGGCTCGACCAGTCGCTGATGCAGGCGCTGCTGGGCCAGCTGGTGGCGCCGGCGCCGAAAGCCGATCCGGAAGCCGGGCGCATCGGCACGCTCACGGCGCGCGAGCGCGACGTGATCGGCATGATCGTGCAGGGCAAAGGCGCCCTGAACAAGGATCTGGCGGAACGCGCGTTCATTTCCGAGCGCACGCTGCGCAATCACCTCACCACCATCTACCAGAAGCTGGACGTGGCCAACCGCCTCGAATTGTACGTCTACGCCACCAAGCACGGCCTCTCCTGAGGCATCGCCCTCTCTCCCCGTCGGAATGCGCTGGCGCGCGACCCAGGACAAATGTACCGGGTTGCCACGGCGCAACGTACCTTTCAAAAAGGTAGTTTTGACGGATGGCAACAAAGTCGGGGCTCCGTATGATTCAACTCATGCGCTGCGTATCGTGACATGCGGTACGGCAGCAAGCGAACAGGAGCGAACGGTGCACGACAGCGAAGACAACCCGGAACAGCAGTATGAAAGCAGCAGCAATCCGGCCATGTCGTATGTCGTTCTCTCGGTTCTGCTCGCAGTCGTCTGCTTCATCGCGGCAATGGCTGCATGGACGAGCGCATAAAGCCAACCTGCTAATGATTGAATACCGACCCTTGAAAGGCTCCACCATGAACTTCATCAAAAACCTGATCAAAGAAGAAGACGGCGTCACCGCCATCGAATACGCACTGATCGCATCGCTGATCGCCGGCGTCATCATCACCGCCGTGACCCTGCTGGGCGGCAACATCAGCACACTGTTCACGGACCTGGCCGCACGCATCAAGACCCCGACCACGTAATTGAACACAGCACGGCCCGCTTCGAGCGGTCCTCATCCGGCGCGGACTGTCCCTCGCCGGATTTTTTTTACCCGGAGTATGTCCTTGACGATCTTGCCACTTATGATGCTGTGTTTGCTACTTGGCGCCGCCGTGTGGCATGACGTGAGTGCGCGCCGCATCCCGAACGCCGTCGTCTTCCCCGGTATGCTGGCGGCGTTCGTGCTGCACACCGCGCTGCCGGCCGGGCCGGGCTTGTTCGGCACCCCGATGGGCGGGCTGGGGCTGTTGTCGTCATTGGGCGGCTTCGGGGTGGGACTGGCGATGCTGCTGCCGATGTACGCGCTGCGCCTGATGGGTGCCGGCGACGTCAAGCTGCTGGCCATGGTGGGCGCCTTTGTCGGCGCCGGCCAGATACTCACCGTCGGCCTGGCCACGCTGGTGGCTGGCGGCGTGCTGGCGCTGGTGTTCGCCGCCTGGCAGCGCAATCTCCGCCGCCTGGTCGCCAACGCGTACCATATGGCGCTGCACACCACATTCTCGGCGCTGGCCGGCGCGGTTGCCGCGCCAACGGTGCCGCCCCAAGCAGCCAGTGGCCGCCTGCCATATGCGGTCGCGATTGCGGTTGCCACCGTCGGCTGCGTGCTGTGGCTGCGCGTGCATGGGGAGCTGCCGCTGTGAGCCAGGTTTCGCTTGCCCCGGCGAATTCGCCGGCCGACGCCAGGGCGCCGCGCACGGTCGACGAGACCGGCCTGCCGTTCCTGTTCCTGGCCGAATTGCTGGGCAAGATCCTGTTTCAGCGCGGCCAACTGCGCCTGGCCGAACTGGCCGCGCACACCAAACTCAATGTCGGCGTCATCGATCCGCTGATCGCCTTCCTGCGCAGTGAAAAACTGTGCGAAGTCGCGCGCATCGGCAACAGCGGCACCGACGCCGACCTGTGCTACATCCTCACCGAGGCCGGCCGCGCGCGCGCCCAGGCCGCACTGGGACGCAATGCCTACGCCGGTCCGGCGCCCGTCACGCTGGCGGCCTACGTGGCCCAGGTCAACGCGCACAGCGTGGCCAATATGCAGGTAACGCGCGGCGCAATGGCCGCCACCTTCGATGGTGTTGTCGTCAACCCGGTCGTGCTCGACCAGATCGGCGCCGGCATGAATTCGGGCCGCGCGCTGTTCCTGCACGGCGCGGCCGGCAGCGGCAAGACCTATCTCGCAGAGCGCCTGCGCGACCTGCTGGTCGGCACGATCGCCGTGCCGCACGCGCTGATGGTCGATGGCGAAGTGATTCCATTCTTCGACAACGTGCAGCACTGCGTGACCGAAGCGGCGGTGACGGAAGCACCTAGCCTGGACCGCGGCAGCGCGCCCGACCTGCGCTGGATCCGCGGCGTGCGCCGTCCGGCCGCGCTGGCCGGGGGCGAACTCACGCTGGACATGCTCGACCTGCGGTTCGACCCGCACACCCGCCTGTACCAGGCGCCGCCGCACCTCAAGTCGAACAACGGCATCTTCATCATCGACGACCTGGGGCGCCAGCGCTGCACGCCGGAAGCATTGATGAACCGCTGGATCGTGCCGATGGACCGCAACGTCGATTACCTGACGCTGCACACAGGCCACACATTCCAGGTGCCGTTCGACGTGATCGTCGTGTTCTCGTCGAACTTCGTGCCGCAGCGCCTGTCGGATGGCGCCTTCCTGCGCCGCCTCGGCTACAAGATCGAGGTCCCGGCAGCGTCAACCGACGAATACATGCGCCTGTTCCGGCAGGCGTGCGACAGCGTCGGCGTGGCGTTCGACGCCGCGTCGTTCGACTACCTGCTGGCCTGCCACCGCGAGCGCGGCGTGCCGCTGCTGGCCTGCTACCCGCGCGACCTGATGCGCCAGTTGCGCGACCTGGCACGCTACGAAGACCGCGCGCCGGAACTGTCGCGCCGCACCCTGGACTGGGCCTGGGATAACTATTTTGCCGCGGGCGCCCCAGGCCGGCCCGCATCACAAGAACGCCGCGAACGCGGCACGACGGAGTATGAGCATGCGTAATTCGAGAGCGATCCTGATCATCGGCGTGGCGCTTGTGCTGGCGCTGGGCGCCGTGGTACTGGCAGCCAAGTGGATGGGCGAGCAGGGCCCGGCCGGCGCGCGCGTGGTGGTGGCCGCCGCCGACATCGGGCAGGGCGCGCGCATCCTGCCGGCCAGCCTGCAACTGGCCGACTGGCCCGCCGGCGCGTTGCCGCCCGGCGCGATCACCGACATGAAGCTGCTCGAAGGGCGCATCGCCCGCGGCGACATCTCACGCGGCGAGCCGGTGCTTGAATCGAAGCTGGCGCCGGCCGGCACGCTGGGCGGCCTGTCGGCAGTGGTGGCCAGCGGCAAGCGCGCGATGACCGTGCGCGTCAACGACGTCGTCGGCGTCGCCGGCTTTGCATTGCCGGGCAACTATGTCGACATTCTCGTCAACCTGGCGCCTACCAACAGCGACCTGGCGCAGAACGCCGGCTCGATTTCGAAGATCGTACTCGAGCGCATCCTGGTGCTGGCCGTGGCGCAGGAATCGGCCGTGGACGACAGCAAGCCGCGCGTCGTCAACGCCGTCACGCTGGAACTGACCCCGAATGAAGTCGAAAAGCTCGATCTGGCCCGCTCGATCGGCTCGCTGTCGCTGGTGCTGCGCAACCAGGTCGAAGCGCAACCGGCCAACACGACCGGCGCCACGCGCGAATCGGTGCTCGGCCTGCCGGCACTGTCCGCCAAGGCCGCGGCGCCGGTGGTCGAGCCGGCGCCGCGCACCCCATCTCCTGCACCACGTCAGCCAAGCGCGCCGCGCGACGGTGTCCTGGTGATCCGCGGCCTGGACGCCGCTTCGCAAAGTTTTTGATTGAAGAATCCGTCATGACCACATTGACTCACAAGACCCTGCTGGCCTGCGCCGTCGCGTGGACGCTGGATGCCCATGCGGCCCCCGTTAGCAAGGCGGACGCCGTCGACACCAGCGCAGCGTCGGCCGACTGTATCGACCTGCGCGGCGGCGCGAATGGGCGACTCCAGCTGATGCGCGGCAAATCCGTTCTCAAGCGTTTCTGCACGCCCGCTGGCGCCGTCATGGTGGGCGACCCGAAGGTGGCCAACGTCGTGGTCCCCGGCGCGAGCGAAGTCGTGATCGTCGCGCGCAGCGTCGGCAGCACCAATCTGATCGTATCCGGTCGCGACAAGCGCTCGACCGTGATCGACCTGGACGTGGCGATCGATACGTCGGCGCTGCGTGCGCAGTTCGACACGCTGTTCCCGCTCGAGCGCGATATCCGCATCGGCGCCAGCGGCAACGCCGTGGTGTTGTCGGGGATGGTCAGCGACGTGGGCGTGGCAAGCCAGCTGGTGGACCTGGCCACGGCATTCCAGGAAACTGCCGCGCCCGCAGCAGGCGGCCAGGCCGGCAGCGGTGCCGGCAGCCCATCGCCGCTGTCCGTCGGCGCCCCTGCGGCGGCTTCGGCCGCAGGCCCTGGCGCCAGCGCGAAAGTATTGAACATGCTGTCGATCGCCGCACCCCAGCAGGTGATGCTGGAAGTGAAGATCGCCGAAATCTCGAAGTCGCTCGTCGACCAGCTGGGCGCCAAGGCGGGGTTTGCCAAAACCAACGGCAACTGGACCTATGCCGCCGTATCAAGCCTGCTCAGCGGTGGCGCCGGCGCCGTCAGCGCCGTCGGCACCGGAATCAAGGAACTCACCATTGACGGCGAGAAGCGCGACGGTCTGGTCAAGATCCTGGCCGAGCCGAACGTCATGGCCATCAGCGGGCAGGAGGCGAGCTTTCTTGCCGGGGGCAAGATCTTCATCCCTGTCGCGCAGAACTCGTCCAGCGGCGCGGGCCTGATCACGCTCGAAGAAAAAGAATATGGCGTGGCGGTCAAGTTCACGCCGACCGTGCTGGCGGGCGGGCGCATCAACCTGCGCGTGGCGCCGGAAGTGTCGGAGCTCAATCGCGAAGGCATCGGCATCACCACGCCCGGCGCGACCAATAACAGCGCCACCGCGATCCTGCCGTCGTTTACCACGCGGCGCGCGGCGACCACGGTGCAGCTGCAGGATGGCCAGAGCTTTGCCATCGGTGGCCTGATCCGCAATAACGTGACCAGCACCATCAAGCGCTTCCCGCTTCTGGGTGATGTGCCGGTGCTGGGCGCACTGTTTCGCAGCAGCGACTTCCAGAATGACCGCACCGAACTGGTATTTATCGTGACGCCCCGCCTGGCCAAGCCGATGCCGTCGCAGCCCGGATTGCCGACCGACGACTACGTGCAGCCGACCCGCGCCGAATTCCTGCTCGGCGGCCAGCTCGAAGGCCGCGCCGCCCCTGTCGCACAAGAGAAATAATCATGAAGACGACCATCACCGCCATCCTCGCCGCATCCTCGACGCTCCTGCTCGGCGGCTGCGCGACCGAAACCCCCGCCGGCACCGGCCACACCGTGCGCAACATCATGGCCAGCCAGATCATCGCGCCCCAGGCCACGCCGGCGGTGCCGGGCAGCGACGCCGCCACCGCGATTCTCGCCTACAAGAATTACCAGGGCTCGTTTGCCGCGCCCGCGCCGCAGGTCGACATCACGCTGTTCGGCGGGAACAAGTAAGAGGCCATCATGAAAATCGCAGTCCTTTCGCGCGATGAGCGCCACCTGATCGAGCTGTCGCGCCAACTGCGCGCGCGCCCGGGCAGCGACGAAGTCGACATGATCGCCGGCACCCCGGCGCGCCTGTCGACAATGAGCGACGACGCCATCCCCGACCTGCTCGTGGTCGACCAGCCGCGCGCCGACGAGGGTGACCTCGACCAGCTCGAGCGGCTCGGCCACCTGTTCCCGCGCATGGCGTTCATCGTGCTGTCGGGCGACCTGTCGCAGGACTTTTTGCTGCGCGCCATGCGCGCCGGCGTGCGCGAAGTGTTGCCGGCTGCGCCCGGCGCGGCCGACCTGGCCAAGGCGGTTGACCACATCGCCGACAAGTTGGGCAGCCAGGGCGCAGCGCAGGGCAAGGTGCTGGCTTTTATTTCTTGCAAGGGCGGCAGCGGCGCGACGTTCCTGGCCACGAACCTCGCCTACGCGTTGTCGGCGGGCGGCACGAAGCGCGTGGCGATGATCGACATGAACCTGCAGTTCGGCGACGCGTCGCTGTTCGTATCCGACAGCAAACCGCTGGCAACGCTGTCGGATGTGGCGACCCAGATCCACCGGCTCGACCCGTCGTTTTTGTCGTCGAGCATGGTTGCCGTGACGCCGAACTTCAGCGTGCTGGCCGCGCCATCGGATCCGGCGCACGCCAGCGACGTCAAGCCGGAGCACATCGACGCCATCATCAAGCTGGCGCGCCGCCAGTACGATTTCATCGTGCTCGACGTGGCGCGCAGCCTGGATCCGGTGACGATCCGGGCGCTGGACCATGCCGACACGATCTACCCGGTGCTGCAGACGACGCTGCCGTACATCCGCGACGGCAAGCGCCTGCTGGACGTGTTCCGCAACCTGGAGTACGGCAACGACAAGGTCGAAATCGTCGTGAACCGCCACGACAACAACAGCGACATCAAGCTCAAGGACCTCGAGCAGGCGTTCGACACGACGCACCTGCGCACGATGCCGAACCACTACGATGCGGCGGCCAAGTCGGTCAACCAGGGCGTGCCGATCACGCGCCTGGCGCCCGAGAGCCCGCTGAGCGCAGCCCTGATGACGATGGCGCGCAGCCAGACGGGCGAGGCGGCGCCGCAGGCGGCGGCCAGCGTGATGGCGCGCCTGTTCAAGCGCCGCAAGACTGACGCATGACCCGCGAATTGTCCAAGGAATCCAACGACATGAACATGATCCCATCCGCCTCGCTGCGCGAACGCCTCGGCAGCGCAGCGCTTGGCAGCAGCACCAGCACGATAGCGGGCGCGCCGGTGCGCGTGACCACCGGCGCCCCGGCGCCACGCGCCGCCGCCGTGCGCGGCGGGCCGATCGACAACCGCGCCTACCACCAGCTCAAGGCCCGCATCCACGAAGCACTGCTTGATCGCATCGACCTGGAAAGCATGCAGCGCCTGAACGGCGACCAGATCCGGCAAGAGCTGCGCCTCTTGGTCGAGCGCCTGCTCGAAGAAGAGATGGTCGTCATCAACGACGCCGAGCGCAAGATGCTCA